>Ga0172367_10000078_pt1 | contig 141013 bp, 132 predicted proteins | sample Lak10m_FD_114542 | JGI IMG/M metagenome (GOLD analysis project Ga0172367, IMG submission 114542) | Freshwater microbial communities from Kabuno Bay, South-Kivu, Congo - kab_022012_10m | ecosystem: Environmental > Aquatic > Freshwater > Lake | place: Democratic Republic of the Congo... | reverse complement strand
GAAGCCAGAGAAGTAAGAAAGCAAAAACGAAAACAGACTTATCCTGAAATCAGGCGTTCAGGGGAAGCTGACTTACCATTAGATCAAGCGGCCTGAAAGTCCAATTCCGACTGAGGCGGAACAACCGGACTTCCCGCAATTGATCCTGCTACCGGATTAACAGTTTTAAATTTTACACCGCCTACTGACAACATTCTTACACAGGTATTTACTCCTGCCAGCTATGTTGCAGCCGGTTTACCCATCGCGCCTGATGCCTGGGATGCTGGTTGGAAAGACACCATTGCGACACCTCCCGGTTACGTAACCCGTGTCTGGGCCAAATTCGACCTCGTCGGCGAATACGTATGGCACTGCCATATCCTCAGCCACGAAGAACATGACATGATGCGTAACTTCATCGTAACCGATGCCGCATTCACTGCTCCGGCTCCGGCCAAGATCACCGTGCCTGCAACCGCTGCAGCTGCCGCCTATACCGTTACGTGGGTAGGTACAGCTATCCCCGGTGTTACCTACGAACTTCAGGAAGCTACTGACAGTGCTTTTATCAACCTGACAACACCACAACCGCTGATCAGTGCAGCACCAAACTTCACCACAACAAAAATCGCAAATGGCACATTCTACTATCGTGTCCGTGCTATTCCGACGGCAGCTTCAGGTTTCACGACCAGTGCCTGGAGAACAGCAGCAAACCCCGTCAGCGTAAAGCTTCCATTAACTATAACTCCAACGACACTGGCAGCTGCTTCTGTTAACACACCCTACAGCAGCACAACCGTAAACACCATCAATGGCACATCACCGTTCAGCTGGTCAGTAACCGGTCTGCTGCCATCAAGCTTGACCTTCAATTCGACCACCGGCGTAATCAGCGGCACACCAGTTTCTGCTGACGTAACCGGCGCATTGACAACATACGCCATCAACGTCACTGTAACAGACAGTGCCACACCTCCTGTATCGCTGACAGCACCGCTCAGCCTGGTAATCAATCAGGTTCTTCCTGCTGCACCAACCCTGTTGACAGCAACTGCTTTCGGAGCTGCTCAGGTTAATCTTGCCTGGGTAAATAATGCTAACAACGCAACCGGCTTCACTCTGCAGCGTGCAACAAATGCAACCTTCACAAGAGCTCTTGTAACAGTAGCCACACCTCTTACTCTGCCGGCAACTGCTACGACCTACTCTGACCTTACCGTAGTAGCAGGCACCACCTACTACTACCGTATCGCCAGCACCAATGGCGCAGGTTCATCTGCTTTTGCCGTATCTGCACTGGTCAAACCTGCTGTTTTGGCTATCACTGCCCCGGTATTAACTGCCGGAAAAGTTAACCTGGCCTATACAGCTACTATTGTAGCAACCGGCGGATTGCCACCATACACCTGGTCTGCTGCCGGACTCCCGACCAGCCTGTCTATCGCTCCGGCAACCGGTATCATCAGCGGCACTCTGACTCCGGCCGATGTTACGGCAGGACTTTTGTCTACGGTGTACCCTGTAACCATTACGGTTCAGGACAGCTTTGTCCCTGCGAATGTAATATCAACTTTACCTGTAAATCTGACGGTTAATCAGGTTCTGCCTTTGGCACCAACCCTGTTAACAGCAACAGCAATCGGCATGAACCAGGTCAACCTGGCATGGGTTGATAATTCAAACAACGAAGATGGCTTTAACCTGCAGCGTGCAACTGACAAAGCCTTCACACTTGGTCTCACTGCAATTGCACTGCCTGCAAACGCAACTGCTGCTGCTTCCTACATCGACACCACTGTACTGCCCGGCGTAACATACTACTACCGGGTAGCCAGCAACAACGCTGTTGGAATTTCGAAATATGTAACTACCGCAACACCAGCAAAAACACTCGCAGTTTTAACGATCCCTGCTACCACCGTTTTAAAAGCTGCAACGGTTAATCTGGCATATACCGCCACTCTTGCAGCAACCGGTGGACTCGTACCGTACACATGGTCTATAGATCCTGCGACCTTACCTACCGGCCTGACCATGACTTCAGCCGGCGTCATCAGCGGCATTCCTGCTCCGAGCAATGTTACAACAGGCTTGCCGGTAACATTCCCGGTAACCGTTACGGTTACTGACAGCTTCGCCTCAGCACCACAAACAGTAACCGCCACTATCAATCTGGTCGTCAATCAGGCACTGCCTGCCGCACCGACCCTGGTAACAGCAACTCTGGCCGGCACAACCCAGATCAACCTGACGTGGGTTGACAATGCCACCAACGAAACAGGCTACACAGTTCAGCGTGCAACAGACGGAGCATTCCTGATTGGTCTCGTTACATTAACAACGACACTGCCAGCAAACAGCATTGCCTACAGTGACACAACCGCTCTGGCCGGCTCGTCTTACTACTACCGTGTCGCCAGCAGCAACGGTCTCGGACTGTCGAAATACGTTATAGCAACACCGAAACCGATCAAAACACTTGCTGCTTTGACAATACCTGCTACCACCGTTTTAAAAGCAGCTAAAGTTAACGCCGCCTACTCAACTACGTTGAAAGCAACGGGCGGACGTGCACCTTACACCTGGTCCGCAACCGGCTTACCTGCCGGCGTGACTATTGCTCCGGCTACCGGCATCATTTCTGCCGTTGCATTCCCATCAGTAAACCCGGCAGTCCTGTCGTCAATTATCCCGGTAACCGTTACCGTGTCAGATGCCGCCGGCAGCACCCCGGTTACCATGGCATTAAACTTGACCGTTACAGAGGTTAAGCCGACTGTGCCTGCGCTGTTAGCCGCAGCTCCCGGGTTGCCAGCACAGATCAACCTGTCGTGGAACGGCTCTGCAAATGCAGCGAGCTTCACACTGCAGCGTTCAACCACAACCGCCTTCAAGGCTGCAACAACAGTGACGATCCCGCTTCTGACCGGTGGGGCATACACTGACGCAACAGTTGTGACAGGGACCACCTATTACTATCGCATCAGCGCTACAAATATCGCGGGAGTCTCCGCATATTCAGTAGCGACGCTACCGGTAATAGCCCCGTAATATCCGCTCAGATGTAGTTTCTGAACAGATACGCATTACTTCAAGTCCCCCTGACGATTATTCGTCAGGGGGACTTGATTTATCAGCAAAGGTACAGTAAAAAGTAGAGGTATTTATACTGGTCTACATAAGGAACTCACCATGCGACGACATCACCTCATGACATCCATCACGTCAACCGGAATCACTGTTGCAGTTGTCTGTCTTCTTGCCCTGCTGTCGTTTCTTCCACTGACCGCCTGGAGCGCCGATGCCGTAAAAACCCTCCCCCCCCCGTCAGATGAAGTGATCCGTAAAGGTGAACAGATGTATCGCAACGGCCTGCTCCCCACGGGAACTGAGATGAAGGCCTTTATCAGAAACGACGTACAGGTTCACGGGGCCTCATTCAGTTGTGTCAGTTGTCATCTGCGCAGCGGTATCGGCGCTATCGAGGGGCAGGTACTGACGCCGCCGACTAACGGCGTGAAACTCTTCAAACCGTATTATCAGTACAACCCCGTTATTCCTGAGCCGAATAAGCCGCCCCCTAAAAACATGATGGACAGACCGGGTGCCAAGCCGCTCTACCGCCCCGCGTATACGAATGACACCATCGCCGCAGCAATCCGTTCGGGCATCAATCCTGCCGGACGGGAGCTGAACGCCGTTATGCCGCGCTACCAGCTTGACGACGCCGACATGAACACCCTGATCGCCTACCTGAAAACTCTCTCCGCCGAGCACTCGCCCGGCGTGGTTCCGGGTGCGACTCCCGGAGCGCCACCCAAGGAGATCCGTTTTGCTACCGTCATTGCAGGCAATGTGCCGGCCAACCAGCAGAAGGAGATGCTTGCCACGCTGAATGCTGTAATAAACGATCACAATACCAAGGCCAAAAGAAGAAGCAAGTTCGTTAATTATGGCGACAAGAAACTCGTCGCGGCCAGCTTCAACTATCCGCTCTTTACCCTGTCACGCTGGGAGCTGACCGGTCCCCCGGAAACCTGGCGGGGACAACTGGATGAGCTTTACCGTAAAGAACCGGTTTTTGCTCTGCTGGGGGGTATAACATCAGGGAGCTGGCAGCCAATGCACGAGTTCAGCGAAAAAAACAAGCTCCCCTGTCTGCTGCCGATCACCGATCTGCCGGTGGTCTCTGACAGCGACTGGTATACGCTGTACCTTTCCAAGGGAATCTGGCAGGAGGGGGAGACGGCTGCCCGCTACCTCGACCGCCATGCCGATCTGCCCAATGATGCCCGCGTACTGCAGATCATCGAGGATTCGGCGCTCTCGCGCACGCTGGCTGCCGGCTTCGAAGGAGCCTGGAAAGGAACCGCACGACTGGCGCCGGTCACCATCACCCTTGCTCGCGGAGAACGACTCACTCCGGAAGCTCTGCAGAAGTTGACCCGCACGGAAAAGCCCGCCGTCATCCTGCTCTGGACGTCTGAGCAGACCGGAGCCATCCTCACGGAACTGGCACATGGTTCAACAGTACCCAAACGCGTCCATGTTTCTGCCACGCTGTTCGGTTCCCGGTTTGCTGATATTCCGGAAAAGGCGCGCCCGTTCACCTACATCAGCTACCCCTATCGTCTCAATGAGGAGAAGGATGCGTTTTATGACAATGCACGCGCCTGGCTGAAGAAGAATTCTGCTCCGGTCAGTGACCTGCGTATTTCAAGTAAGCTGTTTGCCTTGACCAAGGTTCTTCTGGAGCCGTTTCAGGTTGTAAAGCGTGATTTTAATCCGGCCGGACAGGGAAATGGACTGGTAATTATGGAGGAGCAGTTCGAGATGATGCTGCATGTCAGGCGCAATTACTACCGTGACTACCTGATGGATGTGGTCGGTATGATGGCTGATGCCCAGAGCCTGGCATATGAGCGCATCAGTTTCGGACCCGGTCAGCGCTATATTTCGAAAGGGTGCTACATTGCCAAACTGTCACCCGGCGCGGAGCCGAGCCTGATTAAGGAAAGCGACTGGGTTATTCATTAAAATATTACCGATGTAGGGGCAACGCCGTTGGCTCGCCGCAGCCGCAATAGTCAACTGTATTGCATATTGCATCGGGGTGACCCACCGGGTGCGCCCCTACAAAACTAATTCAAAACAAGACCCCCAAGGTTTTCAAATCCTCGGGGGTCTTCTCCTTTCGTACGACTCATTCATGTAATTCTAATTCTTCATTCCCAGCCCACGTTCTTTAACCAGACCAAGTGATTGCAGCAGTTCCAGTGCCCGTTTCAGCTGATAATCGTTCTGTAGATCGGTATCACTACCCGCTCCATGCGACCCGACGGGTGGCTTCACCACCTGTTTTTCTGGCAGCTTCGGTGCTGGTGCAACCGATTCACCCTCCGGTGCCAGACGACGATCAAGATCGCTCTCTTTGAGCCGCTCACCCTCCCCCTTCACGTTCCCCGGCATAATTTTCTGAGCTGCAACCTCAATATCAGGCACGATCCCCTTTGCCTGGATCGAACGACCGCTGGGGGTGTAATAGCGTGCGGTGGTCAGCTTGAGCGCGGCATTACCCTTCATCGGATAGATGCTCTGTACCGATCCTTTCCCAAAACTCTGCGTTCCCATGATAATGGCCCGTTTATGATCCTGCAGTGCACCGGCCACAATCTCGGATGCACTGGCGCTGCCGCCGTTGATCAGGACGATGATCGGATAGTGCGGTTCCTTGGTTCCCAGGGTGGCGTTATAGACCCGGTTTGTTTCCGGCAGACGCCCTTTGATTGACACGATGGCGGTCTTGGAGATGTCATCGCCTATGAAGCAGTTGACAACCTGTGCAGATGCTTCCAGCAGACCGCCCGGATTATAGCGCAGATCCAGCACCAACCCTTTCAGCTGACCGCCGGCTTGGGAATGCAGCGTTGCAAGCGCCTCCTTGAACTCAGCCCCGGTGCGCTCCTGAAACTGCGCAATGCGGATCAGACCGTAGCCGGGCGCCAGCATGCGCGATTTCATGCTTTTAATTTTAATGATATCGCGCACCAGATTGAAAACCAGCGGCTTAGGGGAATCGTTGCGCAGAATTGTCAGTGTCACCGGCGTACCCTTCTCACCACGCATCCGCTTGACCGCTGCCGAAATATTCATCCCCTGTGTTGAAGTCCCATCAATCTTCCAGATGTGATCATTGGCCGCAATGCCGGCCCTGAAAGCCGGCGTATCGTCAATCGGAGAAATCACCGACAGCTTGCTGTCTTTCATACCCAGCTCTATACCGACGCCGCCGAATGCGCCCGACATCTGAATTTCCATCTCATGGTACGGTTCCGGCGGAAGATAGGCGCTGTGCGGATCCAGAGCTGCCAAAGCGCCGTTCACCATGCTCAGAACCAGTTTTTTGGAATCCGGCTTTTCAACATGGCTTTCCAGAACTGCCGCATAGGCCTCCTTGAGAAGCGCAAGATAGGCTGCATCCGGGCGGCGGTCCTGATCTTTAAGGCGGATCAGAAAAAAAGATGCGCACGCAACAGCCAACAGAACGGTTACGATTATCCAGATTTGAGTACTGCGTGGTATGCGACCGGTAGGCATGCGTGGTTATCTCCTTACGTCAATCCCGTAACTTTTTATCTTACGGTGCAGGTTGCTACGTTCAAGTTCAATAATTTCTGCTGTACGGGAGATGTTCCAATCATTCTCTTCCAGCTTGTGGATGATAAATTCCCTCTCGAAATCCTCGCGGGCATCGCGCAGTGCCGAACGCGAAAAAGCCGTATCCAGCTTCGGACAGGGTGGGGGGCCGGATTGAACGGCGCCGCGCAGATCAGGCACATCTGTCGGTGTAATGATGCGACCGGGAGTCATGATCAGGATGCGCTCGACAATATTTTTCAGTTCCCGCACGTTGCCGGGCCAGGAATATCCTTTTAACATTTCGAGTGTTTCAGGCTGAAATTTTTTGGATTCACGCCCTTCGCGACGATAGAGTTGCGCCACAAAGCACCCTACCAGCAGCGGGATGTCATCCAAGCGATCACGCAACGCCGGAGCGTGAAACGGCACGACATTCAGCCGATAATACAAATCCTCCCGAAAATGACCGGCTACGATTTCATCAGCCAGCACTTTGTTGGTGGCGGCTACGATCCTGACATCGACAGTTACCAGACGTGTCCCGCCGACCCGCTCAAAGCAGCGTTCCTGAAGTACCCGCAGAATTTTAGCCTGCGTCTTGAGTGACATATCGCCGATCTCATCCAGAAAAAGGGTGCCGCCGTCAGCCAGGTCAAAACGCCCTTTTTTCTGCGTCACCGCCCCGGTAAAAGCCCCTTTTTCATGCCCGAACAACTCGCTCTCAATCAGCTCTTCCGGGATGGCCGCGCAGTTAATCGCAATAAAGGGGCGTTCGCGACGCGGGCTGTAATAGTGGATCGAACGGGCGATCAGCTCTTTGCCGGTGCCGTTTTCGCCGGTTATCAGCGTTGAGGCCGAGGTCGGAGCAACACGCATGATCTGATCGCGCAAAGCCGCAATCGGCGCTGTATTACCCAGCAATTCATACTCATTGACGGCAGAGCGTTTCAGCTCCGCATTTTCCGCCTTCAATTCCTGCAGCTGCATGGCGTTGGCCACGGTAATCAGCACTTTTTCCAGTGAAAGCGGTTTTTCGATGAAGTCAAAAGCGCCCAGTTTGGTAGCCCGCACCGCCGTCTCAATGGTCCCATGTCCCGATATCATAACCACGATCAGCTGCGGGAAAAGTGTCTTCAGCCGCTCCAGCGTTTCCAGACCATCAATTCCGGGCATCCAGATATCGAGCAACACCAGATCAGGCAGCTCCTGCCCTGCCAGCTCAATCCCATCAATACCGCAGGGGGCGCTCATGACGTTATAGCCTTCATCTTCAAGAATCCCACCTAGCGATGTGCGGATATCTTTTTCATCATCAATTATCAAAATGGTACGCTGCATAGAATCCTCTCTTCTTTAGCGTCGTTCTCCGGCCGGAAGTTCAATAACAAAAACGGCTCCATGCGGCTCGTTATCACGAACCCGGACGAAACCGCCATGATCGGTAATGATACTGCTGACAATGGCCAACCCCAGACCGGTGCCGCTTTTTTTGGTTGAAAAATAGGGTTCAAACAGGCGCGGTTTATCTTCCGGAGCGATCCCGGGGCCATTATCGGCACTGGTGACAATAGCCATTTTCAATTCACTGTCGAAGTCGGTTTTCAGCATGACCTGCCCCACTCCATCCATGGCAGCCACGGCATTTTCAAGAATGTTGATCAGAACACGCTTGATCTGGTCACGATCAATATTCAGATGCGGCAAACTTTCATCGGCATTGAAGCTGAACTGGACGCCCGGATGTCCTTCCTGATAGAGCGTCAGCGTCTCGCGAATCAGCCCGTTCAGATCGTTCGGCTCCGGCTGAATGGCCGGCATTCGGGCAAAGTTTGAAAATTCGTTGACCAGTGTCTTGAGGTCGTCAACCGACTTGATAATCATGGCGGTACATTCGTCAAAGACCGTCTCATCGTCGGCAAAGCGGGATAGATAGCGCTTGCGCAGCCGCTGTGCCGAAAGCTGAATCGGGGTCAGCGGGTTCTTGATCTCGTGAGCGATCCTGCGCGCAACCTCGCGCCAGGCAGCCATGCGCTGAGCCCGCATCATCTGCGTCTGATCATCGAGCACCGCCACGATGCCGAGGACATTCCCGTTGCTGTCGCGCAGCATGGTCAAATGCATCTGCAGTGTCAGACGCGTACCGCGAACATCCACGACTATCTGGCGACTGATGCTGCCGTGTGGCGATTGCGCCAGTTCGCGGATTGACTCCATGGCGATCTCAAGCTGCGCTTCCTGCAGTACTTCGCGGAAATTCCGCCCCAGCACATTGGCGGCGGTCAGACTCAGTAAGCGCTCGGCAGAGGTGTTGATCGTGCGCACGACACCTTCGCGATCGACCGAAATAACGCCGGCCGCCACGTTATGCAGCACGATTTCCATATACTGCCGCCGCCGTTCGATTTCCTGATTGCTGCGCGACAACTCGACATTGGAGACGTTCAGGGCCTGCTGTTTGGCGCGCAGATCCTCGGTCATACGATTAAACGATTGCACCAGCATACCGATTTCATCCTCGGAAAAAGCTTCGATCCGTACGTCAAGGTTGCCGTTTGCCACCGCATGAGTGGCATCGACCAGTTCCTGCAGCGGTTTCGTCATGCTGTTGGCCAGATAGACACCCATCCAATACGCCAGAAACAGAATCACCATCGCAATCAAAAAGAGCGTGATGATATAGCCGGTCCGAATCGGGTTTTTCAGGATCTTCAGCTGACGGAATTCGTGGTACGACTCGGTGATCTCCTTCATCTTACTGACCAGCGAATAGGGGACGTAATAGTTGACCACAATCACGCCCACGACATCGGCACTGTTCCAGGTTGAGCGGATCGGTACGATACCCCTGATCAGATCGGCCTTACCGGCCTGATTGACTCTGGTCAGCTCCTCGCCCGCCAGACCTCGCTTGATATCTTCGGAAGAGGGATTGGTGAACTCCGCTTTCGGCACATCCGGATTGGTGGCCCGCACCAGCTCCTCGCGCTGGGCAGAATAAACTTCGACAACCCCCAGATTATATTCCTTCTGCTTTTGACGGATTAGCTGCCGCAACTGCGGCAGATTGGCGTCGTTGAGCAGTTTGCGATCTTTGACAAACTCGGCGATCTGCCTGCCGTAGTAGAGAGCGTTGCTGGCGGAACTTTTGTAATAGGTCTGGGCCACTTCCAGCGATTCACTGAGCGAAGTTTCGACCTGGGTGTTGAACCAGTTATGAACCGTATTGTTGATGAAACCGGCCGCAGCAAAAAAAAGCAGCATGGTCGGAACCAGTGAGAGACCGACAAAGGAGAGTACCAGTTTGGAGCGCAGGCGCTTGGCCAGAGGATTGGCGCGGCTTTCCACAAACAGTTTGACCACGTTGCGACAGACCAGATAGACCAGCAGGATCACCAGCAAGATTACAATATTGATGACGGCAAATATAGCGATATTACTGCCGATCTTGGCATCTGAACTGAGCTGCGTCAGATGAATTTCGGCCCTGGTCAGCAGAACGATCAGCACCACCGACAGAACAATGACGACCGCCTCGCGGATCCTTTTGGTACGTTCTTTGTGTGAGAGCATCAGATCCATACGCGAACGGCTCCCGTCACATTCTTCCGGAGCGGATAATGGCATAGACCAGCCACAACCCGAGCAGGCCGGCAACCATATACCCCAGGAAGGCGAACACCGGGAAACCAAGTAACTGCGGCCCCCGTCCGGTCTGCATCATGATCGAAGAGCCGACGATCAGTGACGCCAGAATCAGGCTGGAGGAGAGGCGGTTGATGGAACGGTCAAAATCGGTGGTGAACTTGTCCAGACCACGGTGTTCCAGATCGATTTTGAATTTATTGCGATTCAGCCGGTTGACGATTTCCTTCAAATCGCGCGGAAGGTTGCGCGCCAGGTTAAGGTAGGAGGAGACCATGGTACGCGTCTGGCGTGAGACGGTACGGGGTGATAATTTGCGGCGCAAGATTTTTTCCAGAAAGGGGCGGACGTGCGTCACCATATCAAAGGAGGGATTCAGCGAGCGTCCCATCCCTTCGATAATGACCAGCGACTTGGCCAACAGCAGCAGATCGGGCTGAATCCGGATTGAATAGAGCGTTATGATTTCGATGAATTCCAGCAGCATGCGCCCGACTTCAATTTCACTCAGCGGAATTTCATAGTAGCCGTCAATAAAATGGGTCAGGTCGCGCTTTAAGGCACGGCTATCAAGGTTATCCGAAATATCACCGGCAAACAGCAGCAGCGAGATCACCTGATCCAGATCGCGTTCAACTATCGCCAGCATAATATCGCTCAGAAATTCGGCGGTGTTTTCGTCAATGCGGCCGACGATGCCGTAATCCAGCAGACAGATGATATTGTCCGGCAGAATGAAGACGTTGCCGGGGTGCAGGTCACCATGAAAGAAACCATGCGTCAGCACCATCTCAAGAAAAGCGTCGGCGCCACGGTTGGCGATCACGGCACGGTCCAGGCCGCTGCGATCAATCGCAGACAGATCGGATACCTTGATGCCGTCGATGTATTCGAGCGTCAGGACGCCACGGCTGGTATGACTCCAGTGCACCTTGGGAAAGTACATCCAGGTGGTCGCTTTAAAATTCTCTCGAAATTTCTCCAGCGTATGCCCTTCACGCGAGAAATCCATCTCGCGCCGGATGCTGCGGGCAAACTCACGCACAACGCCGGTCGGATCATACAATTCACTGCCGGAGACGTGCCGCTCGGCCAGAGTGGCCAGCGATATCAAGGCACTGATGTCGGACTCGATCTTATCAACGATGCCGGGACGACGGACCTTGACTACGACCTGCTCGCCGCTCTTCAGCCAGGCCCGATGAACTTGGGCAATCGAGGCGGCCGCCAGCGGTTCTGTCTCAATGGTATCGAACAAAACCTCAACCGGCTGCCCAAGTTCCTGCTCAATCTGGGCACGCAGCGCCTCATAGGAGAAGCTCGGCACCTGATCCTGCAGCTTTTCAAATTCTAAAATAAAAGCCGGCGGGATTATATCGGGACGCGTCGAAAGGATCTGCCCCAGCTTGATGAAGGTCGGCCCCAGCTCTTCAAGCGCCATGCGCATCCGCACAGCCGAGCTGAGACCGGCCAGTTCCGGAGCCTCGCGGCGCAGCAGACGGCGCCCTTTGGCGGCAATATCGGCCAGTCCCAGCATCTCAAGTACGTGGTCAAAGCCGTATTTGCTGAGAATACGGACAATGTCCCAGTAGCGGCGCATGCTGCGGATATTGCGATTTATTTTAAAGAGAGTACGCATGAATGATCAGGGTGTCCGCGCTTCCAGCTCCTGAACCCGCTTAACCAGACGATCATATTCTTCTCGCGTCACAAGCCCCAGCCGATCAACGACTTTCTGAACCTCGGTTTCGGCCATCTGCTGCACCTTCTCGCGGCTTTCCTTGGCGAGGCCCTGCATACGGTCGACAAAGGCCTTGCCCTCATCCTCGCTCAGTTTGTAGCGATCTTTCATCTCGGCGACCAGTTCCTCACCTTTTTTTTGGGTAATTGCTACGGCTCCGATGGCCGACAGCATAGTTTTCTCAAGTAGTTCGAACATGGCAGATTCTCCTTTCGCAGTTCAATTTTTTTACGCGCGAATCATAGCATAGAGCCGGGCCGTTGCAAACCCGATTGTTGCATTTTTGCATCAATTGCCCTGTGCCGACAGCTGTGCTACTGTCGGTTAAATTTCATCACCCGTGGAGAAACAGTATGCGCATTCAGGACACATCGTCGCTCAAGGAGCTTGACAAAAATACACGCAGTTCATCCCCGGTCAAAAAGGTACTTAACTCATTGTTTGCAGCGGAATTAATTCACCAGGAAGAGGTCGTGGGAACCTATCAGGAGGAGATTGAAACCTTGCGTAAAGAGATCGAGGCGGCTGGCGATAAAGTCACCAGAGAACCGATCCTGGCCAACTTCAAACAATTTCGAGATCTTCTGAGCAGCCTGGCGAAACGGATCAGCATGGAAGCGTACCGCCTGGAAAAATTTGGCGGCACCCCGCAGAATCCCCGCTATTACGAGGTCATTGCGGTTATCGACCGCGAGGCGGATGCGCTCTATAACTTGATCGTTGCGGAGAACCGCGACAGCCTGGCCATCACCGCAAAAGTAATCGGAATAAAAGGGATGGTGGTTGATCTGGTTACCTGAAATTATCGGAATGCCTGCTCCTCAAGGGCTCAAAAAGATACTCCAAACCATTTGCTTTGATATCGTAAACGGTCTGCAGCATTTCACCCAGCTTTCCTGACGGAAAACCTTCTCCCGCCAGCCAGACAACATAGTGCTCCGGCAGATCAATCAGGAGTCTCCCTTTGTGCACCCCGTAGGGCATGCGCATTTTTGATAATGCGATCAGGTCGTCGACATTCCCGGCTGATTCTGTACATGGCTGAAAGGCATCATCGTTCATAACGTACGTATCCTGTTCCCGTTTTAGTCTTGAATCTTTGATTGCGCACCCGCTCCACCTTATTCCAGCGCCACTACAATTCCACCGGCGATCATTGTATCCCCGGAATGTTCCCGAATTTTTTCAGCCTCTTTCAGTGACGAATAGTTTCCGGAACGGACCCTGAAATAGCGCGTACCGTTCACAACGGACTCACGGATAGAAGACACACCGGAGCGCTTTTTGATGCTGTCAGCCATCCGCACGGCATTATCACGATTTACGAAGGAGCCCACCTGAATGCCGAAGGAGCCCCTGTCATAGCTCTCCGGGGCACGATAGACCGTTTTGTCCTTGACGGTTTCATCGAGATAGCCGAGCGCGACAATTTTTACCTGGGCCGTTCCATTCGCGACGATACCGAGATCTTTTGCAGCGGAAAAAGAAAGATCGATAATACGTCCGGCGACAAAGGGACCGCGATCGTTTATACGCACAACGGTATCACGGCCGTTATCCCGGTTACTGACCTTTACATATACGCCGAAGGGGAGTGTTTTGTGGGCTGCGGTCATTGCGTGCATATCGTAGGTATCGCCGTTACTGGTCTCTTTTCCATGAAAATCACTGCCGTACCAACTGGCGAGACCGGTCTGGCTGAATCCTTCATGACGGGAAAGCGGCTCATAACGCTCTCCGTTTATGGTATACGGTTTTTGAACTTTAAAAGGCACCGGGCCTTCTTTTCGATACGCACGGTTGCTGCTGCAGGAAATCAGCACCCCGCAGACGAGCAGCATCATGATGATCCTGTACATATAGTGTTTCCTCGCAAAACATTCAGCAATCGCATTAGTCCAAGTTCTCCACGAGAATGAACAGTAAAGAAGTCGACACTCCGGTGTCAAATAAAAAGCCCACCCCTTTAATCGCGGGGGGACATGTTCTTTCAGATATTTGATTACCTTTTAGTTTTATTCCGAGTATACTCTCCCGCTGCTACTTTTCTCTACCCAACCTGATGAGCGCCGCCTGGGGCATCATCAGTTGATCGGACGGGACAAGTTGAAAACCGGAATGCCTTCACCAGCGTCGTTCATGGACTGGGTTGCAGCGTTCCGCTCTTTACCCGAGAGAGCCTGATTAACCAGGTGTGCATCGTAATTTAAGGGAGGCTCAGCACGTGATAGAAAAATATGTTTCGTTGATCTTCAAGTCCGAAATAAGAGATCTTGAAAAGGGAAAAAACTGTTTTCAGCTGGAAGTACGAACAAGACGGGCGTTGTTACGTCTTCAGTAAAAATGAGATCATACCTCTCTTTGATGCTTTAATTTTTCGCGTGGTATGTTACTATCCCCGGCACATGAAACTACTCTCCGTAATTATAATTGCTGCCTATCTGATACTACCTGCTCTCTGCTTCGGTCACCCGTGTGAGGTGTTTTCCGCAGATGTAGAGCAGAGTGCTGTAGTATCTGACGATTCTGGCGCATGTCCCTTCAATCACGACACCGACAACTGCGAGACCACCTGTTGCTGTGCCGGTCACATTCCTTCACCTTCATGTATAGAAATCCCGCATGCCGAACTGACATCCAATCTGCGCCCCTTCGAATCCAAACGTGCACTGCCGCGACTGTTAGACAGGATATTCGTCCCCCCTCAAAACATCTCCTGATTCACCTCCACCCCTTTGTATCGTTAATTATTCGAATCAAAAGCAAGCTTTTTTACTTTTGAGTATGTCTGCTATCACTGACTGTTATCCATCGTACGATAAAATTAATTCGTAGTAAAAATGGTACGATGGTAACTAACTATCCAAACAAAAAGGAGAAATAGTTATGAAATGCCCCGTATGCCCAGGAATAGATTTACAAATGACTGAACGTCAGGGAATCGAAATTGATTACTGTCCGGAATGCCGTGGTGTCTGGCTGGACAGGGGAGAGCTCGATAAAATCATAGAACGTTCAGGAGCGCAAACACCCGCGTTCGTACAACCTGAACCTCGGTACCAGCAGCCGGTCTATAGCCCGCAGCACCATGGCAAACCGCATCACGATGACCACGGGTACGGTAATGGCGGTTATCATAAGAAAAAGAGCTGGCTGACGGAATTGTTTGACTAGATGGAACCCTGCGATGGGAGAAAACAATTCCTCCCATCATATGCAAGAACTTGGCAAATGAGGAGCAAACATATTGAAATATATCATATTGATAGCACTCATCAGCGGGATTTTGACTTTAAGCGGCTGTTCTACCGAGAAGGCACCGGAGTCGCAAACGTTGATTCCTCCGATCACACTCTCCCAGGCCGATAAAGAAAAGCTGATTGCTTTTCAAAAAGATGTCCTCAACATTGAAAACCTGGCGGATAAAGCGGTCCAGCTGGCCGTTGAAGAATTGAAGAACGTTTTAAAGGGTGGCGAGATATCCGTCAGCCTTCCTTCGATAATTGACAAGGCAAAAGCAGAATGTCTGCAGGCGGGAGAATTACTGGCGAAAAAAGCTATCCCGGACGCGCTTCCGCCCGAAGCACAAAAACTGCTTACTGATGGCAAAAGCGGTCTGATTACAGCCTATAAAGCCTATGCGGAATCATTTGATGCCATCAAAAATTTCATTGTAGATAAGAATCCAATGGCCTTGCTTGATTATCGAAAAAAATATGCTCTTGCAAAGGAACAGCTATCTACAGCCGTCACCAAAATCAAACAGGTCATGACCGCTGCCGGAATAACGCCTTAACATGTATCGCTTGTATCCGCCTTTGCAATCAAGATGACACATTCTTGCGACGAGACCGAAGTTTCAAAAACCTCGGGGGCCTTATTGATGTCCGTTTTTTTTGCAATGTGGAATTAGTGTCATTCATTACAGAATCGAAACCTAACCAACAAAGGAGAAAGACATGATGAAAATTAAAATAGCAAGTAGCACCATGATAGTACTGCTTATGAGCGGAGTTGCCTGGGGAAAAGACGATACTCTGGGCCAGGCTAAGGCTGTTTTTAAGCCGGTACCGGCAAAACCGCCGGTTTTAAAGAGTAATCCGGCCACTCCGGATAAAGTCGAGCTGGGGAAAATGCTCTTTTTTGATCCCCGGCTCTCGTCTTCAAACCTGATCAGTTGCAACACCTGCCACAACGTCGGCCTCGGCGGTGTAGACATTCAGGAGACATCCATCGGTCACGGCTGGCAAAAGGGGCCACGTAACGCACCAACTGTTTTGAATGCAGTCTTCAACATTGCCCAGTTCTGGGACGGGCGGGCAGAAGATCTGGCAGTTTAGGCCAAAGGACCTGTTCAGGCTTCCGTTGAAATGAACAACAAACCGGAGCGGGTTGTAGAAACCCTCAAGAGCATTCCGGGGTATCTGAAGCCATTTCAAAAAGCATTCCCCGGCAGCAAAGATCCGATCACATTTGACAATATGGCTCTCGCAATTGAGGTGTTCGAGGCAACACTGACCACACCGGACTCCCGTTTTGACCGCTTTCTCAAAGGTGATCGTAAAGCCCTCGCGAGCAATGAGAAAGAGGGGTTGAAACTTTTTATGTCGAAAGGGTGTACCGTTTGCCATAACGGCGTAAATGTTGGTGGTGCCGGTTATTTTCCCTTTGGAGTTAAAGAGGTTCCTGCCGCCGACGTCCGTCCAGCGGATGACTTCGGGCGCTTCAAGGTAACCAATACTGCTGGGGACAAATATGTATTCAAGTCACCATCGCTTCGCAACATTGAGCTGACTCCGCCCTACTTTCACTCCGGTAAAGTGTGGAAACTGGAAGATGCCGTAAAGATTATGGGGTCGTCACAAATCGGCGTCACCCTCGACCATGAAGAATCATTAAAAATAGTAGCGTTCCTCAAAACCATGAACGGCAAGCAACCGAGCGTAACATATCCGATCCTGCCGCCAAATTCAGACAGTACGCCGAAGCCGCTGTTGAAATAGCTGCCATTCCGGGGAAATGGTATCAGGGGCTCCGATCACCCTTTCCCCGGAACGTCATGGCAAAGGAAACATGACGGACATCGAAATCAACGACAAAGGAGGCCCCCGTGAATGTAACCTATGAACACCTGAGTAAAGGCATTGCGGCTCGTCTTTCAGCCGCACGGAAAAATGCAGGGCTGAGCCAGACTGTCGTAGCAAAACGTCTGGCGATCCCGCGCCCCTCCTTGTCAGAAGTTGAAAGCGGAAGACGGAGATTAACGGCAAATGAATTTATCCTGTTGGCCAACCTCTACAACGTGAGCCTCGACTGGCTGGCGGGCAATGATGACGCGACGATATCCACTCCGGAAACAGTTTGAAATTGACATTTTTCAGGTCATGCTCTACAAAAGATCTCTTTTCGGAGGAGGATGTAATCATGAATGAAAAACTGAACGAAACCCGAGTAACCTATAAAGACGCCGGTGTTGATATCAGTGTCGGCAACAGTTTTGTCAACCTGATCAAACCGCTGGTCAAGGCGACCTCACGGCCGGAAGTTCTGGCGGATATCGGCGGTTTTGGCGGCCTGTTTTCGCTTAACAGTGCCAAATATAAAAATCCGGTGCTGGTGTCCGGTACCGATGGCGTCGGCACCAAACTCAAGATCGCCTTTATGGCTGACCGCCATGATACGGTCGGGATCGATCTGGTGGCCATGTGCGTTAACGACATTATCGTTCAGGGAGCTGAGCCGCTCTTTTTTCTGGACTATCTGGCCACCGGCCAATTGGTGCCCGAAAAAGCTGCCGAAGTTGTCAAGGGAATCGCCGAAGGGTGCAAGCAGGCCGGTTGTGCGCTGATCGGCGGAGAAACTGCGGAGATGCCCGGTTTCTACGTAGAGGGTGAATATGATGTTGCCGGTTTTACCGTCGGCGTTGTTGATCGTGATAATATCATTGACGGTTCCGGCATCTCGGTCGGCAATCGCTTGATCGGCATCGCTTCAAGCGGTCTGCACAGTAACGGTTACTCCCTGGCCCGTAAGCTGGTCTTTGACTGTCTGGGACTCTCGGTCAACGACGAACTGCCCGGTACCGGCAGCAGCGTTGCCGATGTACTGTTAACCCCTACCCGCATTTATGTCCGCTCTATCCTCAATCTGCTGAAAGACTTCACGATTAACGGTATCGCCCACATCACCGGCGGCGGCTTGCTGGAAAATATACCGCGCATTCTACCGAAGGGGTGCCAAGCCACCATTCATCTGAACAGCTGGCAACGCCCGGCGCTGTTTGATATCCTGCGTGACGCCGGCAACGTTGAGCGTGACGAGATGTACCGCACCTTCAACATGGGGATCGGCATGGTGCTGGCCGTGTCTGAAGAGCATGCTGAAGATATGCTTGACCGCTTGCGGGGTCTGGGAGAACAGGCCTGGAGTATTGGAAGTGTCGCTTCATGCAGCGTGGGGAGCGAACGTGTAGAGCTGGTGGAAGGGTAAGGTATCATGGCAGAAAAACTAACCTGCCGACTGGCGGTACTGGTATCAGGCAACGGCACCAACCTACAGGCAATCATCGATAGTATCGCTGCGGGTGAGATCAATGCCGTTATCACCTGCGTCATCAGTAACCAGCCAAACGCTTTTGCGATGCAGCGTGCACGGCAGCACGGCATTCCAACCGTCATCCATGAAAATATCGGTTTTGCCGACCGCCGGGCCTATGATGCCGCCACGGTTGAAATCCTGCGCAGCCATCAGGTCAATCTGGTCGTGCTGGCCGGCTTCATGCGGATTCTCAGCGACGTTATGGTAGACGCCTTTCCGCATGCCATCATGAACATCCACCCTGCCCTGCTGCCCGCTTTTCAAGGCTTACATGCCCAGCGGCAGGCACTTGACTACGGTGTCCGTTTTTCCGGCTGCACGGTTCACTTTGTGGACGGTGGCACCGACACGGGGCCGATCATCCTGCAGGCCGTTGTCCCGGTTGATCAGGACGACACAGAAGAGACATTATCCCATAAAATTCAGCACGAGGAGCACCGCCTCTTTCCGACTGCCGTCAAGCTGTTCGCTGAAGGTCGCTTGCAGGTGACGGGTCGTAGTGTTCGGATTCTGCCCTAGCTCTCCTGCATGTCCAGCGTCACCATTGCACACCCCGACGATTGCCCGCACATGCGGGTTTTTTTGTTTATTTTGTTCCCGTTCCGTATTTGATCGCCCGGAGGAGAAAGCATGCCTTTTCGTTGGAGTCCACGCGAGCACGTATCACTGGGTATCTATATTGTAAAGTGGATTTGTCTGGCCGCTCCGGTTGCTGCAGTTGTCGGTTCGGGCTGCGCGCTCTTTTTATGGCTCCTTGAACGCAGCACGCAGCTACGCATTGAATCCCCCTGGCTGCTGTTTCTGCTGCCGCTGGCCGGCGCTGGCATCAGCCTGCTCTACAGCCGCCTTGGACGTGTATCCGAAGGTGGCAATAACCTTTTGATGGACGCCATTCACGGGCATGAAGATGTTGATAGCGGCATCATCATTCCGCGCCGCATGGCTCCCTTGATTTTATGTGCAACTGTCGCAACGCACCTCTTTGGTGGTTCGGCCGGCCGCGAAGGCACTGCGTTGCAAATGGGGGGCAGCATTGCTTCGACCATCGGCCAATGGTTTCGTTTGAACAAAACGGATATGAGGACACTTCTCCTGGCCGGGATTGCTGCCGGGTTTGGCGGCGTTTTCGGCACACCGCTGACCGGAGCCGTCTTTGCAATGGAAGTCCTGTTCGTCGGGCGCATGAACTATGATGCGCTCATCCCCTGCCTGATTGCCGCCATCATTGGAGACTGGTCATGCACAGCGTGGGGAATACATCATACCCCGTATTCCATAGCGGCGGCATCAGGCGGATTTTCGATCAACTGGCTGCTGACCGTCAAGGTTACGGCTGCAGCAGTTGTATTCGGCTTGGTCAGCGCGCTGTTTGCCGAAATGATTCACAGCATCAACCTCGTATTCAAGCGCACCATCGTACTCCCCTACCTGCGTCCGGTTGTCGGCGGCCTGCTGGTAATCGGTCTGGTCTATATGCTGGGAACACGTGATTATCTGGGATTGGGGGTCAGCTCTCCCAACCCCGACACGGTGACGATTCTCTCCTGTTTTTCCCCGCAGGGAGCAGATCCCTGGAGTTGGTGGTGGAAGCTGATTTTTACAGTCGTAACGCTTGGAAGTGGCTTTAAGGGAGGTGAGGTGACACCGCTGTTTTTTATCGGTGCGGCGCTGGGCAATTCGCTGGCGCAACTTTTGGGGGCGCCGGTTGACCTGTTCGCCGGACTCGGTTTCATCGCCGTTTTTGCAGGGGCGACCAATACGCCGCTGGCCTGCACGTTGATGGGAATCGAACTGTTCGGGTCGCACTATACAATCTATTTTACGATCGCCTGTTTCGTTTCGTATCTGCTGAGTGGTCATTCCGGGATCTATCTGTCACAACGTATCGGCACACCAAAACGGGGAGTGGAAGATCTTCCATTTGGAGATTCCCTGCGAACAACACGAGAGTTACGCCCCGGCTGGGAAGCGTATTTAAAGCGGAAACGAAACAAATAGTCGTCAACGGAGTTACCGTAACGCAACAATTCCATGATCATGAGGTGCACCACATGCAGACTGAAAAAACAACCTTCGACCAACTACTCGCCATTATGCGCAGACTGCGTGCTCCCGGCGGATGTCCGTGGGACGCTGAGCAGACTCATGAGAGCCTGACCCGCTACCTGCTGGAGGAAACCTACGAGGTGATCGAGGCTATCGATGAAAAATCACCTCAGCATCTCAAGGAAGAGCTGGGAGATCTGCTGTTGCAGCCGGTTTTTCACGCCGCTATCGCCGAGGAAGCGGGAGAATTTACGATCGATGACGTTGTCAGCACACTGTGTGAAAAATTGATCCGGCGCCATCCGCATGTCTTCGGGGATATGGATATCACGGACAGTAGCGCCCAGATCGAAAACTGGGAGCGCATTAAAAAGCAGGAGAAAGGGATGGAGCGGGCTTCAGCGCTATCGGGTGTGCCCAGCTGTCTCCCGGCCCTGCTGAGAGCGCACAAGGTCAGTGAGAAGGCTGCACGGGTCGGTTTTGACTGGGAGCATTCCGATCAGGTGCACGCCAAGGTACTTGAAGAGTTGCATGAGTTTGAAGAGGCCTGGGCCGGCGGTGACCCGACCCGTATGGAAGATGAACTGGGCGACCTGCTGTTTGCAATCGTCAATCTGGGACGGTTTTTATCGCTGAACCCGGAGGAGGCGCTGCGCAAGACGATTTCCCGCTTCCAGAAGCGTTTTGAGCATGTCGAAAACACATTAATCAGTAAAGGTGTTCAGATGCAGGATGCAACGCTGGCAGAGATGGATATTTTATGGGAGCAGGCCAAAACTAACGAACGATCAGCACTATAAACAGGGGAAATTCATCGATCTATCTGTTTTAACAGGGTTGTTACTGTTATCCACAAAAAATGTGGATAACTTGTGGAGAACGATGTTGACGAAATGCAAAAGTGATATTTTTACAAGAGATTTTTCCACTTTGCCGTTTTTTTATACATATAAATACCTAAATGATTTAAGCATCTTACACTAATATGCCGTAAAAATGGGGGTTTAGGCTGTCAAGCAATTTTCAAGCAAAAAATACTTTTTTCTGCAATCGGATTATCTGTTCATAACCCCCCGTATACAGGGCACTTTCATTCCTGTGAATTCAACACCTTCCATCTCCAGCAGGAATTTCTTTGTAGCCGTACCACCGGCTGCTGAAAAACCGGTCAGGCTTCCGTCAGCACCGACAATGCGATGGCAGGGGACTATCACCGGGACAGGATTGGCTGCCAAAGCCCCCCCCACGGCACGGGCAGCCTGCGGTGAACCGCAGGCGACTGCAACGCGGGCATAACTCCAGACCTCGCCATAGCGTATCTGGCGAATAGCCGTCAGGATTGACACCCGAAAGGGGGTCATGGCACCCAGATCAACCGGCAGATCCATAAACGGCACATTCTCACCGGCATAATAACGATGCAGCGCAACTGCAGCTGATTCCGTGAGCATCGAAGCCGGTCGTCCTGATTCAATTTTGTGCATTACAGCTGATGTTAAGGTCATATCAGGTAATTCAACCTGACAGATCCCCATGTGCGTGGCCAAGACGACACCCGTGCCCCAACGGGTTGTGAACAGTGACTGAAACAAACCCTCCATCCGTATCACCTCTTTCCCATTTTCTTGCGCAGCAGCGCCTTGAAATCGCTGGCCTCGGACGAACCCAGCAACGTAACGACAAACATGTAGATGACGGTTCCCGCAGCGATCGCACCGCCGACGACACTCCCCTTTAACAATTTTTCTCCGCTGTGCGACCAATCGACGAATGAGCAGACATACCAGACCACAGCCGCCATCGGCAGCGATGCGGTCACGGATTTTGCGCCGGAAACCAGCAGCGCACGGCCATTGATAGTGCCGATAGCTCGCCGTATCAGCCAGAGCAGCATCAGCATGTTGACCGTGGCAGACAGCGTCGTCGCCAGCGCCAGACCGCCATGTTTGAGTGGTCCCATCAAGGCCAGACTGAGTCCCAGGTTGAGCAGAAAAGTAATAAAGGCTGTCACAACCGGAGTCTTTGTATCTTTGAGCGCATAGAAGGCCGGCGCCAGCACCCTGGTCATGGCGACACTGGTCAGGCCGAGCGAATATAACATCAACGCCTGCGCCGAGTTGACAACCTTTGTGTAATCAAAGGCACCCCCCATAAAAATCAGACTGAAAATCGGGGTCGAACAGACGATCAGGCCGGCCATGGCCGGAATCGTGATAAAGAGCGTTACACGCAGACCGAAGGAGAGCGTATCCTTGAGACCGGCCATATCTCCGGCAGCAGCCTGCTTGCTGAGCGATGGAAGCACCGCCTGAGCGATCGATACCGTAAAGACCCCCTGGGGAAATTCGAACAGGCGCTGGGCGTAATACAGGTACGAAACGCTCCCCTGGGGCAGCTGCGACGCCAGTACGGCACTGACGATGATGTTCAGATAATAGACGCCGACACCGAACAGCGACGGCAGCATCAGCAGTGCGATGCGGCGCAGGTCGGGGCTGTCGAATGCGAAACTGGGTCGCAGCGGGAAGCCTTTATGCCAGAGCACCGGCAGCTGTAGAATCAACTGCACACAGCCGCCAATCAGAACGCCGATTGCCAGAGCGGTTATCGGCGCTTCAAAATAGCCTCGCAGACAGAGGGCGGCCAGGATCATGCAGATATTCAGGAAAACAGTCGAGATAGCCGGCGTAAAAAAGTGGCGCACTGTATTCAGAATTCCCATACAGAGCGCCACCAGGCTGATAAAAAATATGTAGGGGAACATCAGGCGGTTCAAGAGGATTGCCAGTTCCAGTTTACCCGGTTCAACTTTAAAACCGGGAAACATGGTGTCGACAATCAACGGGGAAAAGATGATTCCGCACAGGGTAAGTGCTGCCATGGCAATCGTAAGCACGGTAAAACAGACGTTGACCAGCTCACGGGCGTCCTGCTCGCCGCGCTGATGCAGTGTTGCTGAAAATGTCGGCACAAAGGCGGCCGTCAGGGCTCCCTCTGCAAAAAATCGTCGCAGCATGTTCGGGATCTGAAAGGCGGCAAAAAAAGCATCCGTTGCCAGCCCGGCGCCGAACAGGCGTGATACGACCATATCCCGGACCATTCCCATGATACGCGACAGCATCGTGGCACTTCCCAGGATGCCGGCGGCACGGGCAATGGAACGTTTTTCAGACATGTACCGGCCGGTTACCCGAGCTGCGCAATGATATACTCACGCACCGCATTCAGATCTGCATCCAGTACGTCACAACGGGTCGGCTTGCCCTGTAGTGCCTGAACTGATTCCGGCACCGGCGCCGGTGCTCCCAGTGCCTGTTCCATGGTTTCGCTGAACTTTGCCGGATGGGCTGTTGCCAGACAGATGCGGGCAGAATCGGCAGGCAGGAGTTCAAGAGCGGCTTTGACGCCGACAGCGGTATGCGGATCCAGCAGATACCCGGTTTCCGCATAAAAGGAACGGATGGTTTCCAGCGTGGCGGATTGATCCACCGAAACGGAGCAGAGATCGGCCTGTACCTGACGCATTTCGGCTTCAGTGAATGAAATGCGCCCCTGCTCTTTCATTTCGACAAAGGCAGCGCGCACCTTGTCCGAGTTTTCGGCGTACAGATGAAACAAATAGCGCTCGAAGTTGGATGCGATCTGAATATCCATCGAAGGGGAAACGGTTTGAACCACATCGCCCAGTGAATAGTCGCCGGTTGTGACGAAACGAGTCAGGATGTTGTTTTCATTGGTTGCCAGCAGCAGTTTACCGATCGGCAGCCCCATGCGTTTGGCAACGTACCCGGCAAAAATGTCGCCAAAGTTTCCGGTCGGTACCGAAAAATGCACGCTGTCATCGGTCTGGTCAGTTACCCGCAGCCAGGCGTAAAAATAGTAAACTACCTGGGCCAGCACGCGCGCCCAGTTGATCGAGTTAACCGCCCCCAATGAATATTTTTCCTTGAACTCAAGATCTCCGAAGAGCGCCTTGACCATATCCTGGCAATCGTCAAACGTACCTCGAATGGCGATGTTATGGACGTTGGCATCGGTTACGGTCGTCATCTGCAACGCCTGCACAGCGGAGGTCTTGCCGTGCGGATGCAGGATAAAGATAGTGATCCCTTTTTTGCCCCGAACACCGTGAATAGCTGCGCTGCCGGTGTCACCCGAGGTGGCGCCGATGATATTGAGGGACTCGTTACGTTCAGCCAGAATGTACTCAAACAGATTGCCCAGAAACTGCAGGGCCACATCCTTGAAGGCAAGCGTCACGCCATGGAAAAGTTCCATGATGTAAACGCCGTCCTGTTTGACGAGCGGTGTAACGTCCGGATGAGAAAATGTCGCATAGGATCGATCAATCAGCCCCTGCAGGTCAGCGGCAGGTATATCGCCGACAAAGCGGGAGAGGATCTGATATGCCAGCTCGGGATAGCTGAGTGTACGCCACGCTTCAAGCTGTTCTCTGCTGATATGCGGATATGACTGCGGCAGCAACAGCCCACCGTCGGGAGCCAGCCCCATCATGACAGCATCCTTGAAAGCGATCGGCTCAATACCGCCACGGGTACTTATATAACGCATGATAAAAACCTTTCTCGTGAGATTATGGTGCCAGCCGATGTGAGTATCACATTTTATTCAAGAACACAAAACTTGTATCTCTGCACAACGTCACTTTCCGGGAACTGACGGCATGACACCTGCGCGCAACTCATCGGTTGCCAGAAGGAAGAACAGTCGGAACATGCAGTATTTGTAAAACTCCCGAAACAGCAGCTGGAAGCTGCCGCCATGACTCCACCAGGATTCTTTCAGATTTTTTGTGTCGACCGGATAGGGATAAATCGCAACATCCGGCGGGAGCGCATTGCGAAACAGGAGTGATGCCCGTTTGAGGTGATAGCGTGACGTTATCAGCAGCACGGAACGCACGCCGCTGCGTACAATCAGATCACGTCCGTAGATGGCGTTTTCGAGGGTATTGCGGGAGGCTTTTTCAAGAATGACGTTTTCCGGGGATGGATCGCCACGTCCGGGACGGTAAAGGTCAGATTTCCGAACCGTCGGATCAACGCCGATAAAAAACAGGTGCGCGGCACGCAGATTCCGGAAAAGTTTGACCCCCTCCTCAACCCTTCCCTTACCGCCGGCCAGTACGACAATCGCGTCAGCTTTATGCGGTTCCTGGCGATATGAAAAGGTTTTGTAGGTAAAATCAATGAACAGTGCCGTGATGACGCAGGTTCCAATGACCGCCAGTGTGATGAAAGCCTTGATAATGTTCATGCCGTTTCCTATATTTTACTTGCAACCGCTGGCACACTCTGTTATAAGGCTTCTTTCAGAAATCAACGGAGGACAACAATATGTCAAGAAAATGTGAAATTTGCGGAAAAGGGCCAAGTTTCGGCAACAACGTCAGTCATGCCAACAATAAGACGCGTACCGTCTGGTATCCAAACCTGCAGAAGATCCGGGCCGTAAAGAGTAACGGCAGCATCTCGACCGTCAAGGTCTGTACCCGTTGCATCCGATCAGGATTCGTAACTAAAGCCCTTTAGCCCTTTCTTTTCGTTTCGCTGTCAAGCCGCATTCCGTATCGGGATGCGGCTTTTTTCAGTTCTCACAATCAGGTCAGACTGGCGATCACTTCAATCTCCACCAGCGCTCCGCGCGGCAGACTTCTGACCGCTACTGTTGAACGGGCCGGTTTGTGGCTCGCAAAACAGCGCCCGTAAACCTCATTCAGAGCGGCAAAGTCAGCCATGTCTACCAGATAGATGGTTGTTTTTACCACATTGTCAAAACCGGTTCCTGATGCTGACAGAACCGCTGCAATATTTTGCATAACCTGTCCGGCTTGCACCGTAATATCGCCGTCAACCATTTCACCGCTCTGAGGATCAAGCGGGATCTGCCCGGAACAGAACAGCAGATTTCCGCTGATAACCGCCTGCGAATATGGCCCGATGGCGGCCGGCGCCTGGTTGGTTGACACTATTTCCACTGTCATTTTTTAATCCTTTCCACTTTGATGACCCCTTTTACTTTCATCAGCGCATTCATTACCTTCTGCAGATGTGCCAGATCAATCACGTTCACTTCAAAAATATTTTCCCCTCGCTGGTCAACCGTACTCTGGATATGGGCACTGGCAATATTGGCTTCGCAATTGGTGATCGCCAGGGAGATGTTGGCCAGTATCCCTTTGACGTCGTGACAGAGAACCCGAATTTTAACCGGCAAGACCGAAGATTTGACTTTGTTCCAGGCAACATCTATCCGGCGGGCGGGGTCACTCTCCAGGGCAAACTGGCAATCCAAAGTATGTATCGTAACCCCCTTGCCGCGCGTGATGAAACCGATAATATCGTCCCCCGGTACCGGATTGCAGCATTTGCCAAAGCGAACCAGCACATCATCAACTCCGCTTATTTCTACAGCACTTGAGCCTTTACCCTTTAACTTGTTGATGACCTTTTCAAGGCGGGTTTCCTTGTGCTCGTTGCGCTCTTTTACCTTTTCATCCGGCAGCAGTTTGCCGATAATCTGGCCGCTGGAGATCTTGCCATAGCCGACTGCAGCCAGAAGATCATCATCGGCGGCGTAGCCGAATTCGTTGGCGACACGCTTGAAATCGCCCGATTTCTGAATCTTTTGAATATTGACGGAATAGCAGCGGAAATCCTTCTCGCAGATTTCGCGCCCCAGCACGATGCTGCGCTTGCGCTCTTCAACCTTTATCCAAGCCCTGATCTTGTTGCGGGCCCGTGAGCTTTTAACGATTTTGAGCCAGTCTTTGCTGGGGGTGTGGTGCGGCGAGGTAATGACCTCGACGATGTCGCCGTTCTTGAGTTCATATTTAAGCGGCACCAGCTTGCCGTTAACCTTGGCTCCAACGCAGCGGTGCCCGATATCGGTATGAACGCTGTAGGCAAAATCGATCGGCGTGGATCCGATCGGATAGCCTTTGACATCCCCCTTGGGGGTAAAAACATAGACCTCTTCAGGGAAAAGCTCAAACTTGACAGAATCCATGAACTCGCGTGAATCCTGCAGATCCTGCTGCCATTCCAAAAGCTGACGCAGCCAGGCAAAGCGCTTGACATCCTTCTCGTCGTACCCCTTGCCCCCCTCTTTGTACTTCCAGTGCGCCGCGATGCCGGCGTCGGCCACGCGATGCATCTCATGCGTGCGGATCTGCACCTCCAGACGGTCGCCGTGCGGTCCGATCACGGTCGTATGCAGCGACTGATACATGTTGCCTTTCGGCATGGCGATGTAATCCTTAAAGCGCCCCGGAATCGGTTTCCAGGCCGAATGGATAACTCCCAGAACTTCATAGCACTCACGCATCTCATCAACCAGTATGCGGACAGCGATCAGGTCATAGATCTCTTCAAACTCGACGTTGCGCTTCTCCATCTTGCGATAGATCGAATAGAGGTGCTTGCTGCGCCCCGATATTTCGCCGTTAATTCCGTAAAAAGTGAGCTTTTCCAGGATTATTTTCTTTGCTTCTTCAACAAAAGCTTCACGTTCCTGTTTTTTAAGAGATATCTTGCGTACCAGGTCAAAATAGATCTCGGGATGCAGATAGCGGAAAGAGAGGTCTTCCAACTCAACCTTAACCCAGGAAATACCGAGACGATTGGCAATCGGGGCGTAAATATCCATGGTTTCGCGGGCGATGCTGCGCTGTTTCAGTTCGGCCTGAAACTCCAAGGTGCGCATATTGTGCAGACGGTCAGCAAGCTTGATCAGAATGACACGAATATCAATCGCCATGGCGAGCAGCATTTTGCGGAAATTCTCCGCCTGGCTCTCTTCTTTGGTCTTGAAATTGATTTTGCTGATCTTGGTGACGCCATCCACCAAAGCCGCGACTTCCGAACCAAACATGGCGGCAACCTCTTCCGAAGTTGCCAGTGTGTCTTCAATGGTATCATGCAAAAAACCGGTTACGATACTGGCGACATCAAGTTTCAGATCGGCCAGCAGTCCGGCCACCTCCATCGGGTGGATAATATACGGCTCGCCCGAAAGACGGGTCTGCCCCTGATGAACCTTGGCACAATAGACATAGGCCTTACGGACGATATTCAGATCAGCCGTCGGGTTATATGCCACTATTTTGTCAAGGATATCGTTAAGCCGGATCATAAATTAAAGTTCGCCTGTACGCTCTTGAATGAATACTGCCCGGAATTGGGCAAAAAAAAGGTGAAGCCGAGATAAACCCTGCCCCACCCTGGGTGACTGATTAGTTGGTGCGCTGCTTCTTGCCGACTTCAAAACTGATTTTACCGGCAGCGATTTCACGCAGTGCGGTAACAACCTGACGATTGTTTTTAGGCTCAATCAGGGGCAACGCCCCTTTGTACAGCTGTTTGACCCGTTTGGAGGCCAACATCACCAATTGGAAGCGGTTTTCAACTTTTTCAAGACAATCTTCGACGGTGACTCGTGCCATACATACTCCTTTGCTTCGTAAAATGAACTGCCCTTTTACGCTATTTTTCTTTAAATATCAAACAATTTCCCAACCCGTTCCAACATCCTGAATGTTTTCAGGCGGTGGGCCACCACAATCGATGCAAGTTCCCGGCTGGCAACTTCAAACTGATCGTTGATAATGATGTAATCATACCAGCGCGATTCCTTGATTTCATCAGCCGCACGGACTATGCGCTTCTCGATAACATCCGGGGCATCGGCAGAGCGGTGTTCAAGACGCCGGCGCAGTTCGGCCATACTGGGAGGCACAACAAAGACGTAGACCCCCCCTTCAAACTGTTCCTTCAGCTTGAGTGCCCCCTGGCAGTCGATATCAAGAACCAGGTCAACACCTTTTCTGCGGGCCGCTTCCAGCGTACTCAGAGCGGTTCCATACTTGTTGCCGTGCACAACAGCCCATTCGGCAAAGGCATCTTCAGAAATCATGCAGTCAAACTCAACTTCGGACACAAAGTGATAGGCTTCACCTTCAACTTCACCCGGTCGCGGAGTTCTAGTCGTATAACTGACCGATTCCTTCATGTCAGGAAATGTCGTGAACAACTTCTGACAGAGCGAGGTTTTTCCGGCTCCCGACGGTGCAGAAAGAATCAGTATCAAACCTTCACGTTTCATAACAGCCTCATATCCTTTGATGACTACTCTACGTTTTGAACCTGTTCGCGCATTTTTTCCATTTCAGCCTTGATCTGTACCACCAGTGTCGTGATGCCGACATCGTTGGATTTTGAACCGATGGTATTGATTTCACGGTTCATCTCCTGCATCAGAAAATCCAGCTTGCGACCGACCGGCTCAGCCAGGAGCAGCGCGTCATCAAACTGGCGGAAGTGGCTGGCCAAACGCACCAGCTCTTCGGTTATGTCGCAGCGGTCTGCCAAAAGAGCTACTTCCTGAGTCAGGCGGGCATCATCAAGCGCGATGCCGTCCAGCAGTTGATCAAGACGGACTTTCAGCTTCTGCCGGTAATCCTGTGCGACCTGTGGTGACCGCAGTTGAATCTGATCAACCCACTCCGCCACCTGCCTGCGGCGCGCCTGTAGATCATTCAACAGCGCCAGACCTTCAAGTGAGCGCATAGAGACAACCGCATCAACAGCCGATTGAACCGCCGTCATCAACCGCAGGTGCACTTCCGTCTCATCCAGCGCCCCGGCCAGATCCTTCATAACCCCTTTTTGGCTCATGATAAAGGAGACCGGAACATCCTGCGGCGCATTCAACTCTTTTGCTACACGTTTGAAGGCGTCGTAGTAGCCCCTGGCAACCGCCAGATCGAGCTGCGGAACGGATTCAGCGCCGCCCGCTTCCTCCAGTTGGACGGTGACATCGATCTTGCCACGTTTAAGCGCTGCTGAAACAAGCCGTTTAACCTCGTTTTCCAGCGCATACAGGGTACGCGGCATCCGGACCGAAACTTCACCATAGCGATGATTAACGGTTCGAATCTCAACGGTAACAGTTCCGCCGACGGCTGATGCTTCACCTTTACCATAGCCGGTCATGCTTGTAAGTGTAGACATGGAGTTGTGCGTCCTTGTTGTTTTCCGACGATGCTTACTTTTGATTTCTCTGCGCCAGTGCGGCACCGATAAACGCCCGGAAAAGCGGGTGTGGAACCAGCGGTTTTGATTTGAACTCAGGATGAAACTGACACGCCAGGAACCAGGGATGATCCGCTATTTCGACCACTTCCACCAGATCCTTGTCCTTATAGACACCGGAAAGAATCAGGCCGTTCTGCGTGACGACATCCCGGAAGGCGTTATTAAACTCGTAGCGGTGGCGATGACGCTCAGATATATCGGTTTGATTGTAGGCCGTATGGGCCAGCGAACCTTTGGCAATCGAACAGGGATATGCTCCCAGTCGCATGGTGCCACCCTTTTTACTGACGCTCTTCTGTTCCTCCATCAGATGGATCAGCGCGTCGCCCCCTTCGGCACGGAACTCGCGTGAGCAGGCCTCTGTCAGACCACAGACATTGCGGGCATACTCGATAACGGCCATCTGCATTCCCAGACAGATTCCGAAGAAGGGAATCCTGTGGGTACGGGCATACTCAATGGCGGCAACCTTACCCTCGGTACCCCGCTCGCCAAACCCGCCCGGGACCAGAATCCCGTCAACATCATCGAAATGTCCCGCCGCTCCATCCTGCTCAATTTTTTCGGCATCAAGATACTTGAGGGTAACCCGGCAATCGTTACCGATACCGCCATGCGTCAGCGCCTCCGCCAGTGATTTGTAGGATTCCGTCAGATTGACATATTTACCGACAATGGCTATCCGCACCTCACCATTACTGGGGTGGCGCAGTTTTTCCACAACATCCTGCCAGGCGGTCAAGTCCGGCGCCTTGGTCCAGATATTGAGTTTTTCGACGACCTGATCGTCGAGATGTTCCTTGTTGAGCGCCTGCGGGACGGCGTAGATATTTTCGGCATCGACAACCTGGATAACATCCTTCTCGCCGACATTGCAGAACAGGGCAATTTTCTTTTTCATGTCTGCCGGCAGATCGCGTTCGCTGCGGCAGAGCAGAATATCCGGCTGAATACCGATCTTGCGCAGTTCCATGACCGAGTGCTGGGTCGGTTTGGTTTTCAGTTCGCCAGCCGTACGGATATACGGTACCAGCGTGACGTGAATGTAGAGGGCGTTACCATGACCGCGATCAAAACGGAACTGGCGGATCGCCTCCAGAAACGGCAGCGACTCGATGTCACCGACCGTACCGCCAACTTCAACGAGCGCAACATCAGCGCCTTTGGCATTTTCAATGATCTTGTGCTTGATCTCGTCCGTGATGTGCGGAATAACCTGCACCGTGCCGCCCAGATAATCGCCGCGCCGCTCTTTGGTGATGACCGAAAAATAAACCTGGCCGGTCGTAAAGTTACTCTTCTTGGAAAGCAGAGCACTCGTAAAGCGTTCATAGTGCCCCAGATCGAGGTCGGTTTCGGCACCATCATCGGTAACAAAGACCTCGCCATGCTGGAAAGGGGACATGGTTCCGGGGTCGACATTGATGTAGGGGTCCAGTTTCTGCATGGTCACACGCAGCCCGCGCGCCTCCAGCAATGCACCCAGGGAAGCGGCCGCCAGTCCCTTGCCGATTGAAGAAACAACACCGCCCGTGATGAAGATAAATTTGGTTTTCATTTCAACTGCTCCTGTTGTGGATACCAGTGGCTATTTATTACGTTTCATATAACGTTCCTGAGCTTTTACCAGATCATCGGGAGTATCCACACCGATGGACTCGAATTCAGTTTCAACCACCCGGATCGAGATACCGTTTTCGAGAGCCCGCAACTGCTCAAGTTTTTCAGATATTTCCAGAAAGGTAGGCGGCATGACGGCATAGCTCAGGAGAAAATCACGCCGATAGACATACAGACCGACATGCTTGTAACAGAGCAGTTTACCGCTGCAAAAGGATTCATCTTTCAAATCTTTCCACTTATCCCGGAAAAACGGGAGCGGAGAGCGGGAAAAGTAGAGTGCATTCCCGAAATTATCGGTTACAACCTTGACGACATTGGGGGAAAGAAAATCATGCAGACATTTGATGCGCGTCTTGAGCGTGCCCATACGAAGGCACGGCTCTTCAAGGAACGGCAGGATCGCCGCATCAATCATAGCCGGATCGATCAAAGGTTCGTCGCCCTGAACGTTGACAATAATATCGGCATCGAGACCGGCAGCCACCTCGGCCAGACGGTCGGTTCCGGTTTCATGATTGACAGAGGTCATAACGGCCTCGCCGCCGGTTTGAGTAACGGCATCGGCGATGCGTTTGTCATCCGTCGCAACGATGGTACGCGTGACCAGCCGCGACTGAGCGGTGCGTTCATAGACGTGCTGTATCATCGGCCGACCGTCAATTTCGGCCAGCGCTTTGCCCGGAAAACGCGTAGAAGCATAACGGGCGGGAATTACCGCTGTAATTTTCATGCCTGATCAACCTTTGAAAATTGGGGATAACGACGAGTACGTCTGATGTCCTCTGGTAGGACGTAACAAGCTACATCAAAAGCCGAGGGGTGTCAAGGCACGAACGGAATTCAACCTGCAACCTGATGAGATACGAACAAGACGAGACTACGACTCACGACAGACTCTGTTTCTGCCGGTTTCCTTGGCTGCATACATGGCTTTATCAGCTCGCTGCAGGAGCGTTTCCGCTGAATCGTTATTCTGATACACGCTGACTCCGATGCTGGCGGTTATAAAAAACTGACAGTTTGCAAACGTGACCGCTGTTTTTTCAAGGTTGCAGCGTACCCGTTCCGCCACGTCAACAGCGCCGGATAAATCGGTTTCCGGCAATACCAGGGCGAACTCCTCACCACCTATACGGCCGAAAAAATCGCTTTTACGCAGTCCCGACTCCCTGAATACGCTGGTCAACGTGCGTAAGGCCTCGTCACCGGCGGCATGCCCATGCGTATCATTCACAGATTTAAAGTGGTCAATATCGAGCATCAGAGCAGAGAATTTTCGCTCATAGCGCCGGGAACGCTCCAACTCAATCCCTAACAGCTCCATAAAATACCCGCGATTGTTACAGGTCGTCAGCGGGTCGGTGTGAGCCATCAGCTCAAGCCGAAGATTAAAATCACGCAACTGCGACTGGTAGGAGTCCCCCAAAGAAACAATCTTATCGAATCTCCGCAGCAGCTTGGCATGATTTTTAGCAATCTTTTGAATATCCGTGGTGAGCGGATTTTCAGAACGTACCGCCCGCTCCACGAGCTGCCGCATTTCTTTCAGGGCTTCGTCTTCCTGATGTTCCTTCGGCACAGCATGGTTCTTAATTTCAGCAGCATACCGCTGCTTTTCCAATACTTTTTCACCCAGCTTGCCATAGGTTACTTTAATGCAGTCGGGACAGATACCGTGACTGAACATGATATCGGCATTTTTAGCAAAATAGTCCTCAAGGCGTTCCCAGTAATCGTTGGTGGTATGTATCTTATGGCAGACCATGCAGATCGGTAGCGCCACATCTTTCAATTTCTGATAGTTCTGGAGCGTCTCTTCAAGTTTGCAGGCCAGCTGCTTGCTTTCGAGCTGATATAAATCGCTGATCACCAGCGTCTTGTATAGTTTACGGTTAAGCTTACGATACCGTTCGGCCAACTCCCGATACTCGACAACAAGATCCACCTCTGCTCCGGCAGGATCACTGATTATCTGTAACGCTTTTTTGAGAGTGGCATCCTCGGCCAAATGCCGCTTGACCGTCTTTTTAACCGCTCTGCTGCATTCCATAGCCGACTCCTGTTAATCAGAATGACAATTAAAGCTCAATCGCTTCAATCTCGAACGGAAAGGTAACCTCATCTCGAAAATCTTCCGCCATCTCGTAGGAACGCGGATTTTCGCGATCGTAACGCCAGACGATGCTGGTTTTTACACCCCGTTCAAAAGCCTCCTCCAGGATATCAATAATATCGAAAGTGCATTTGGTACTACTGCTGTTCATGTAGGTTATGGCTATATCAAGAGATAATTCGTTACATTCCGTCACGGCGATTTTCAGCCAGGAAATAACCGGTTCAAAAAAATCAAATGAATTTTCCGGGTACGACTCTCCGCTGATGTGGAGCGTGCCGGTTCCCGTATTGAATTGTATCAGTGGTGTCGATGAAGTCTGTTGGATATGTAGCGGTTCCATGTAGCCCCCGGCCTATATATATGCAGTAAGAGTGAAAAAACTGTAGGTATCGTCAACCGGGCGAATTGAGCTGACCAGCTTCTCCGTAGTCCGTTTGGCGATCTCCAGAAAACCGAGACCGGCGCCGAGTGCGCCCGGGGCGATATCCCGACGCAATAGTTCGCGATAATGACGTTTCTGCTCTTCGGGAGTCATGCTGTTGACTTCATTGACCCGTTTCAAAAGCGCCTCCCCGTCCGTGTTCAACACCATGTTTCCGGATGAGACCGCATACTTCTCACCCTGCCGGGCAATGGCAATAATCGAGGACATGGCTTCGAGCGGAGAGATGGCGCGCACAGCAATGTAGTTGCGCACATTCTGAGCCAGCTCGATGTATACTGCAAAAACATCCAGGACCGCCGCTTGCGAAATATTTTCCGCTACGAGATGGTTACGCATCGCTTTCCCGGTTTCTTCGATAATACTATGCGAAAATGGACCGTTGAAACACATCATCATGCCGGACTTGTCAAACTCATTCCTCAGGTCATATAAATCCATGCTATCTCCCTGTTCATCGCCAATCAGAGCCGAAATCCGACCATGGTAATATCATCCCGCTGGTTTCTCGTACCACGCCAAGTATCCAGTGCCTGTTCAAAAAAATCCCGTTGACGTTCAAGCGAAAGCGCAGAGGCATTTTTCAACATCTCTTTAAAGTTCTGACGTCCAAAACCGTACCCTTTCGACCCACCGCTTTCGTCAAGGAATCCATCGGTAATCGCGTAGCAGACCGTTCCCGCGCCCAGATTGCGAACGTTATTCCTGAACGCATACTCCGGATTACTGCTGCTGTAGCCGATTCCGGCACGGTCGCCCTTGATTTCGACCAACTCTCCGTCGTCCAGCAGATACAGGGCAAGACCGGCCCCGGCCGAGGTCACCATCCGCGCTGCCGGATCGAGACAGCAGAGCACAATGTCGAGCCCCGCATCCACGGTACTTTCGCCGTCACGACGTAAATGTAATGTTTCCTGAAGTACCCGGTTGGTTTCCTTCAGAATCCGGGCCGGGTCATCCGAACAGATCGTATCAACGACGTGGTTCAGAACGGAGTTGACAGTCATGGTCATAATGGCACCCGGAACGCCATGTCCGGTACAATCGATGACGGCCAGCAGAATCTGTCCGTTGATCTCGCGCAGCCAGTACAGATCGCCGCCGACAATTTCACAGGGACGATAGATCGTGAGCCATTCCGGAAAAAGCCGCCTAAAGAGCGCACTTTGCGGCAGAATCGAATTTTGGATAACGCGGGCACAATTCAGCCCTTCCAGTATGCGTCTCTGCGACTCTTCCAGCTGGGCATTGGCAGCCGTCAGCTTGTGCATCGATTCATCCAGCTGTTTGACCATGCTGTTGAATGACTCGGAAAAATCACCCATAAAATCGACACGCTGACTGAAATCGCCGGAAGCGATCATCCTCGTCTGCCAAGTCAGATGATGCAGTGAACCCTGCAGCGCCTTGATCGATCCTGGCACATATCCCTTTTTCTGAATCCGATAGCTCAGATCACCGGCGGAAAACGCCATGATGGCGGTTCGAACCTCCAGCAAAGTTGCATACAACGGCTCGAAGCCCTCAACATCAGCTAGTAGCGCAGACGGTTCTGCGGGAACGCTGCGGGCGGTTAAAAGCGCCTGAAGACTATCGATAGCCGCCTGAAGAAGTTGTGCGCTGTTTTCCGGCATGTCCAATCCTTCTGTTTTTTGCTTTCAGACCGGTCTGACGAGTCTGACCGGTCTGAAAGCACATCCTTTACGCAATTTCCGCGTGAGCTTCAAACCGACAGGTACGGTCGCCGGTACACCAGCAGTCAACCTCTTTAACCTTGAACTTTATCCCTGAAAAGCATTCCAGCAATGCCGAGATAAAGCCTTCATCGTAACTACAGATTTCATAATCCAGTTCCGGCAAACCGGAACAGTCCAAGTCTTCAGATACGGTCAGAATGATTTCCCCTTTATCCATATCCGCTTTTTCAACCCGTAAAATCCCGATCCCCAGATCTTTCAGAACCTCCTGCAGCTGACGGACAAACTCGTTCAGATCTGTTGTCGGAGTCAGCATATGTTCGTAAAACTGTTTTCCTGCCAAAGCACCGGCTTCAATGAATATTTTTTCGGTTGCTTCGGTACCGACATGCTGTTCGATGACATCACGAAAGGCAAACTGCAGCAAACGGTACACTTCCACTCTGGTGCTGTTACCCAGGTTGGGGCGACCGGCCTGAATGTCACCCAGCAGTTCCCACGAAAATTTGTATTTGCGATCTATTTCCATTTTTGGCTCCTTTCAAGCGCAGTTACTTGCCGGGAAAATCCTTCTTGGTAGATATCACAAAATCTCTCTGGGCTGCGTCCTTTTGATGACAGCCGAAACAGGTGGAGACCGGATCAATACCGCTTGATTTCCCGTCTGTACCAAAACCGGCAAACAGCCAGCCACCGGTCGCTTTCTGACGTTTATCCTTCTGCATCAGCACGATCATATTTTTGGGACCGTCGACAGCAGGATTATCCTTGATATTGAAAAACTCAACGACGATGCGGCTCCCTTCGGGAAAGTGGTTATCGGCCTGGTAGCCGCTCTGCGCCTTTTTGTCGGCATAGATATAATGAATACCGTAGAAGGGTGAACTCTTATCGGTCACCACCTTACGATCGCTTTTTTTCCAGGTGACATACCCTTTGGGGAGAACCGGAGTAGCGGCCTCCGCAGTGAATGCAGCGGTAAAAAGTACAATTAGGGATAGAATTAGGACGGAAAATTTCATCGTATGTAAGCCTCCTCATTTTTTGGGACTGCACCATAACTTATTTCTACCGGATTTGTCACGCATCGGCGTAATAAAAGTCGTGGCCGAATTTCAATCATGCCCCAGACCATTTTCAAAGGTATCATGTGGAGTAATCTCCGGCAACAGCCTGAAATTTTCCCATAAACAGACATCGTCATCAACCCTGGCAATGGCCCTGACATCGCCATCCTGGGAGATAACAAAGCCGACGCTGCCAGGATAGGCGTGGCAGTGGCGCATCATTGATCTGTGGCGCGTCCCGTAATAGGTGTAGTTGAATTTTTTACGTGTTTCTCCGGCACCATCAGAAGCAAAGATTTTTTTGACGGAGTGCGGTACCTGCGCAGTTGTTATTTCCACTCCAAAACCGATTACTTCCAGTGACTGATTCATCAGCACCAGACCATCGATTCTGGTGAGCAATGCAATAAACCAGATGGCAGCTTCGATTTCCTTTTCATTTTCCCGACACTCGGCCTGAAGTCGTGCCAGTTTTTTACGCATGAGCGGCCTGTCGTCAGCATGAGAACATTCAATCTGTCGGACAGCTCCATCACGATCAAAAAGTGAAACGACATAGCGCTTGAGTGCTTCGTGAAGACGAGTGTAATGCAGTCCGTATTTTGTATTCAGTCCTTCGTTGCCGACATCCGCAACGATCAGGATTGCTCCGCCATGCTTAAATCCCTTGATTCGGAACAGCAGTCGTTGGATCGTTGCGACAGTAAGTGTACGGACCCGTTCCCGAATGATACACACGTCTTCATCCGGGGATAAACGGAGCAGCAGATGATCCTGAAGTGCTGCAACACCCTGAGCCAGCTTCTGAAACAGCGGTCCTCGTTCGAAGATGTCGACACTGTCAAGACTGAGACCATCTATTTTCAGCTCTGCAATCTGTTTATATTCAATTGAAACCAGGATATGTCCGGGCCCGACAATTCGCGCTTCGAACAGTCCCGGGCGATGCGGAGCGGTACTGTTTTCAAGCCGGATAAAGTCTTCATACCGGTTGAGCTGGTCAATCAGTCCCCAGATAAACAGAGTACCGTCTGCGTTCGGGTACACTGCCAGCGCCGAACTGCGCGGGTGGGAACAGAGCGCAAGTTTACTGATATTCGGCAGGGTCATCTCTTCGGGGTGTTCAAGCGGAATAAACTGCCAGGGATCGCGCACGGAAGTTACCGGACTCAGTACGGCCGGGGTGTCCGGGTTAAAAAAAACCATGTGGAATGAGATGAATTCCGATTCTTCCCGTGAGATACTGGCGTGGTACATCAGCTGAAACAGCGTGATGACCGTTTTTATGGGGGGGGCTGGCACAATCCCGACGGTCTATAGCCAAAAGGACCTGCCTGGCAAGATCACTGGGACGCGAATTTCTCATTTCAATCTCCTGTTGGAATGCCATGCAAAAATACGGCACCGGATAATACAACTTTACCATCTGAAATCAAGGAAATTGGAGCTTGCAGGCCTATTCATGTTGACCTCGGCACAAGAAGTGGAGTAATTTGCCTGCTCATACGCGTTCAGACCGACTATGTAAAGGATACAACTCTCATGCAGCGCCCATCCTGGGATCAGTATTTTATGGATATTACCCGTCTGGTGGCAACCCGTTCCACCTGTATGCGCAGACAGGTCGGCGCCATACTGGTCAAAGAACGCAACATCCTGGCGACCGGTTACAACGGCGTTCCAACGGGAATAACGCACTGCGAAGCGGTCGGCTGTCTACGCGAGCGCCTCAAGATACCCTCCGGTGAGCGCCATGAACTCTGTCGCGGGTTGCACGCCGAGCAGAACGCCATCATCCAGGCTGCCCGACACGGTATCAACATCGACAACTCCACACTTTACTGCACAACCATGCCCTGTATTATCTGCACCAAAATGCTGATCAACGCAGGCATTTCAACTGTTGTCTACGCGGAAGGTTACGCCGATGAGCTGGCACGCGAGATGATGGCGGAGACCGGTATCATCATACATCGCTTTACTCCTGACGCATCTGGACAGGCTTCGTGAAATGCCCCTTCTGCAATAACCTGGACAGCAAAGTTGTCGACTCACGGCCCGATAAAGGGGGGGCAGCCATCCGTCGCCGACGTGAATGCGAGCAGTGCAGCAAGCGTTTTACCACCTTTGAACGGATTGAAGAGATGTTGCCGCAGGTCTGCAAGAAAGACGGTCGTCGCGAACCGTTTGACCGGCTCAAGATCATTAACGGCATCGTGAAAGCCTGCGAGAAACGGCCGATCTCCAAACCGGAGATAGAGTCACTGGTCGATCGTCTGGAAACACGTCTGCAGGAGTCAACCGAACGGGAAATCTCAACCACAACCATCGGTGAATGGGTCATGAAAGAGCTGCACGGCCTGGACGAAGTTGCCTACGTCCGTTTTGCCTCGGTCTACCGCTCGTTCCGTGATATCGGTGAATTTATGCAGGAACTACAGGAGCTGCTCAAAAAATAGGGGCCAAGGCAATAGACAGGTCAAGAATCAAGGGTCAAGGGGCAAGGATCCTTTGCCCACACCACTTGCCACTTGACCCTTTTAAAAACAGGTTTCCATGACTAACGATACAAAATACATGAAACGTGCGTTGACGCTGGCCAAAAAGGGTCTCGGCACGACCTCTCCCAATCCGGTTGTCGGCTGTGTCATCGTCAAGGACGGCGCAATCATCGGCGAGGGGTGGCACAAACGGGCCGGCGGTCATCACGCTGAAGTGCACGCACTGGAGATGGCTGGCACTGCAGCCCGTGGCGCTGATGTCTATGTCACACTGGAGCCTTGCAGCCATACCGGCAAAACTCCACCCTGTTGTGATGCCCTGATCCGTGCCGGGGTCAAACGTGTCGTGGCAGGCATGAGCGACCCGAATCCGCGCGTGAACGGTGGCGGATTACTGGCACTGCGGCAGGCCGGGATTGAAACGGAATGCGGGGTCCTGGAAGCACAGTGTCACACGATTAATCGCCCCTTCATCAAACATATGACAACCGGTCTACCGTTAGTTACCTACAAATGCGCCATGACACTAGATGCCAAGATTGCCACGGTAACCGGCGAATCACGCTGGATCAGCTGCGAAGCGTCCCGGAAAATTGTGCATCGGATGCGGGCGACCAGCGATGCCATTATGGTGGGTGTCGATACCATTATCGCCGACAATCCGCAGCTGAATGTCCGCCACGTCACCGGAAGTGACCCGCTGAGAATAATCGTAGATTCACATCTGCGCACACCGGAAAGCGTTGTTGTGCTAAGTTGCGGTATGGCCCTGGGGACGGTAATCGCGACCACAGAGACCAACCCGAGAGTTCATTTACGCTACCAGCATACCGGAGCGTCCCTGATTGTCTGTAAATCCCTGGATGGCAAGGTCGATCTCCATGATCTCCTGCTCAAACTTGGTGAGCGCGGCATTCAGTCACTCCTTCTGGAGGGGGGCAGTCACCTGGCCGGCGAAGCGCTCAAACAGGGATTGATTGATGAATGCGTCTTCTTTTATGCACCCAAGGTGATCGGCAGTGACGGTTTTTCACCGTTCGCCATGACCGGAATTACATCAATGTCAGAATCGGTACGATTCATTGATATTGTCGTACGGCGGGTCGGAACCGATCTCATGATTACCGCTCGTCCGGAGAAAAAATGTTTACCGGCCTGATCGAAGATACCGGGCAGGTCGTGACCTTTACGCGGCATTCCGAAGCGGGAGTACTGACGGTCGCAACCTCGTTGCTGCCGGCAGAAATCGCCCTCGGTGATTCTGTTGCGGTCAACGGCGCCTGCCTGACAGTAACTTCAAAAGGAAACGGAGCACTCAGCTTTGATGTCTCTCCGGAAAGCATTACCCGTACAACCATTGGAAAGCTGAAGAACGGCAGTCGCGTTAACCTGGAGCGGGCACTCAGGCTTGGAGACCGTCTGGGCGGGCATATCGTCAGCGGACATATCGACTGCTGTGGCCGCCTGACCCACGCAGAGAACCGATCCGGCAATCATCAGCTGCAGTTCAGTCTGCCACCGGAACATGCCCGCTATCTGGTTGAAAAAGGGTCCGTAACCATCGACGGTATCAGTCTGACCGTCAATAGCATTGCGCGTGACGGCTTTGCAGTGAATATCATCCCGCATACGTACGCAAAAACAACGCTTGAACATATCCGGGTTGGTGATCAGGTCAACCTCGAAACCGACATAATCGGGAAATATGTAGAACGTCTGACAGCCCCCTGGAAACCTGACGGTGGCTTGAGCATGAAAACGCTTGCTGAGAATGGATTTTTATAGAACGAAGGGGATAGTATGTCCGTAGCAACTATTGAAGAAGCCATTGAAGACATCCGCCAGGGAAAGATGGTGATCCTGGTTGACGATGAAGACCGTGAAAACGAGGGCGATCTGACGCTGGCAGCGGAAGCTGCGACACCGGAAAACATCAATTTCATGGCCAAATACGGTCGTGGACTGATCTGCCTGACCCTGACTTCGGAAGCATGCGATACGTTGGGACTGCGCCCGATGGTACGCGACAACACTTCGCCTTTTGAAACCGCCTTTACCATCTCGATTGAAGCCAAGCATGGCGTTACCACCGGAATTTCGGCGGCAGACCGCGCTCATACGATTGTCACCGCTGTGGCCGATGGAGCCGGCCCGAAGGATCTCGTCAGCCCGGGGCACGTTTTCCCGCTCAAGGCCCGCACAGGAGGCGTTCTTGTGCGTCTGGGACAAACCGAAGGCTCCGTCGATCTGGCCCGTCTGGCAGGCAAGAAGCCGGCCGGCGTCATCTGCGAAATCATGAACGACGACGGCTCTATGGCGCGTATGCCGGAGCTTAAGGAGTTTGCCCGCGAACATGGCATTAAGATCTGTACGATTGCCGATCTGGTCTCCTACCGTCTGAAAAACGAGCGTTTGGTACGAGTCGTTGCTGAGGCGCGCCTCCCCTCAACTTTTGGTGGAGAATGGCGGGCAATCGGCTTTGAAAACGACATCGACAAGCTGGAACATATTGCCCTGGTCAAAGGAGAGCTAAGCAGGGATCAGCCGGTGCTGGTCAGAGTACATTCCGAATGTCTGACCGGTGATGTGTTGGGGAGTCAGCGCTGCGACTGCGGCGAGCAACTGCACCGCGCCATGCAGCAGATTGCAGCCGCCGGCAGCGGCGTTATTCTGTATATGCGTCAGGAAGGGCGCGGTATCGGCCTGATCAACAAACTCAGGGCCTATGAGCTGCAGGATAAAGGACGCGATACGGTCGAAGCAAATCTGGAACTGGGCTTTAAAGCTGATCTGCGCGAATACGGCATTGGCGCCCAGATCCTGCTGGCACTGGGCATCACCAAGATCCGGCTGTTGACCAACAACCCCAAAAAGCTGGTCGGCCTGCAGGGATACGGCATCGACATCGTTGAACGCGTCTCAATTGAGGCTGTTCCTACGGCAAGTAATCGCAGCTATCTGAAGACCAAGAAACAAAAAATGGGGCACCTGCTGGAAAACCTGTAATGAGGATTCTTCTGCACATCTGCTGTGGACCCTGTGCGTTGTACCCGTTACGAACACTGCGGGCAGCCGGTCATGACGTGAGCGGTTTTTTCTACAATCACAATATTCACCCCTATCAGGAGTACGCCCGCCGACGCGACGCCGCCCTGCAGATGGCAGAGCAGGAGAACATGCCGCTGATACTGCGCGACGACTACGACCTGGAGGGTTTTCTGGCACATGTTGCCGCTGAGCCGCAGGATCGCTGCAGCTACTGTTATACATCGCGGCTCAAAGCAACCGCCCAGGCTGCTGCCGAAGCCGGTTTTGAAGCATTCACGGCATCACTTTTATACAGCCGCTACCAGAAACATGATCAGATCAAAACGTCAGGTGAACAGCTCGGTAGCGAATTCAGAGTTCCGTTTTACTATCACGACTTTCGCCCCGGCTGGCAGGAAGGTATCAAAGCCTCCAAGGAACTGGGGCTCTATCGCCAGCAGTACTGTGGTTGTATCTACAGCGAGAAAGAACGCTACTGGCGAAAGGGTGAAGAGTGAGGGGTGAGGAGCGGTGCCCTGAGCGAAGCCGAAGTAAGTCGAAGTAAGTCGAAGGGTTAATCAGTATGAATAATCTTGGAAAACCGCTGATTATCTCAGGTCTTGTGTTGGTCGCCGTCGGGCTTCTCATTTCATATGCCGGTCGCATCCCCTGGCTGGGGCGCCTGCCGGGTGATATATACCTCAAAAAAGAAAATTTCAGTTTCTACTTTCCGCTTGCCACCAGCATCCTGCTCTCAGCTCTGCTATCACTCATTCTCTGGTTGTTCCGACGGTAGGTTGCATATAAAAAAACGCATTAAAAAAGCCCATGTCGCCACGGGCTTTTTTAATGCGGATCTGTCATCAGTGCTGATTAAGCGTTGATAGCACTTACGGGACAGGTATCGACACAAGCGCCGCAATCAATGCAGGTATCTGCATCAATAACGCGTTTGTTTGCCTGCTCGCTGATAGCGTTCACAGGACAGGAATCTTCACAAGCCCCACAGTTTGTACAATCATCGGTAATTGAATGAGCCACAATTTCACCTCCTCTTTAGATTAGCCTTCCTGACTGGAAAACGGTTTGAGAATGCCATACTGATTTTGAAAAGTCCAGAAAAAGAAATGTCCCCTACGCTTTAATACGATTTTTGAGATGATGGATATAAATTTTGTTGAAATCGATTACCGTTCAGTGTATACATCAAAAACAGTTTTATTCCAGCTAGTTATTTTAGTATAAGTGTTATTTTTTTATCCGTAATATAGTCACGATCCTGTTGTAATGGAGGTAAAAGTACATGATAATAATGGCTCTAAACTGTGGCAGTTCTTCAGTAAAGTATCAGTTATTTGATTGGGATAAAATGGAAGTTGTTGCAAAGGGGATGGTAGAACGGGTTATTATCGGTGGCTCGTTTATTATGCACGAAATCCCCGGGCGTGAAAACTACCACCATGAGCTTGACTGTGCCAATCACCAGGCGGCCATCGACCTGCTCATCAAGACGGTGACCGATCCGGTTCATGGTGTTTTGAAGAGCGTCGATCAGATTTCTGCTGTCGGGCACCGTGTCGTGCATGGAGGAGAAAAATTCACCTGTTCCGTCATGATCGATGAAAGCGTTCTGGATGCCGTTAAAGAGGTTCAGCATCTGGCGCCGCTTCATAATCCTCCCAACATTGAAGGGATTGAGGCCGCTCAGGCCCTCATGCCAACGGTTCCGCATGTCGCAATTTTTGATACGGCTTTCCATCAGACCATGCCTGAAATGGCCTACATCTATCCGCTACCATATGAATGGTACGAAAAGTACCAGGTACGCCGCTACGGTTTTCACGGCACCTCGCATCTGTATGTTTCCAAACGCGCCGCCGTCCTGCTGGGCAAAAAAGCGCAGGACACCAATATTGTCACCATGCATATCGGCAATGGTGTTTCGCACTGTGCCATTAAAAACGGCATTTCAGTTGACACAACCATGGGGCTGACTCCTCTGGAAGGGGCCGTCATGGGAACGCGCTGCGGAGATATCGATCCCGCCATCCCGGCCTTCATGATGCAGAAAGACAATCTCTCGGCCAAGGAAATCGACAGCATCCTCAACAAGAAGAGTGGCGTCATCGGAATTACCGGACGTTTTACCGACCGCCGTGACGTAATTGAACATGCCAATGCCGGCGACAAACGCTGCCAACTGGCGCTTGATATCGAAGCTTATCGTCTTAAAAAATATATCGGAGCTTTCATGGCGGCCGTCGGCAAACTGGATGCCGTGGTCTTTACCGCCGGTGTAGGAGAAATGGGTGCACCGATCCGCGAACGCGCAATCGAAGGGCTCGAACATCTCGGCATCATCCTTGACCGCGAACGTAACAAAGGGGCCATGACCCGTAAACGCGAAACCCTGATTACCACTGACGACTCGCCGGTCAAAGTATTCGTCATCCCGACTGATGAAGAGCTGGTCTTTACCGAAGACGTTGTCGGTATCCTGAATGGAACTTACGCCGACCATATGAATTTCGAGTATTCATTTGCACAGAAGGATTTTGAACGCAAATAACTTCTTGCCAACACCTCACATACACATACTAAAAGAGCCGACATAACAGCTCTGGATGGGAAACTCGCTTCAAATGGCCAAACTCTTCGAATCCGAAGAAATTCCGGCAAGGATAAAAACTATTGCTCTGATCTATTGTGGCGGTAAGGGGGGTTGAGAAGTGCTGTAAGATTCTTCTTGAGAATGGAACTGATGTCAAACGTTCACGCATTTAGAATATAAAAACAAATGGGTTACAGTTTATCGCTGTAACCCATTGTTTTTACTGGAGGTAGTCAGTCTGGCTAAGCGCATAACTAGCTGTAATGGTTAGGTATATGCGTTTATAAAAAACTGTGATACCCCTAAAGATACCCCCAAATAAATTGCATAGATTCATTTGGAACCGAACGGGATTGTTTAGAAATTCAATTTTCGATTTTTTCTAGCCCGTATTTAACACCTGCAAAAATAACTATCTTGATATCAAAGAGTTACAGTTCACAAAACCCTCGAGTGGCACTACATTTGTGCTATTTTGTGCTACATCGTCAGTTTTTGAATCCCTCCAAAAGTTGCTGAAATACCCAACTTCTCGTAAATATCTTGCAGACCCTTATCGTCAACTGTGGCCTTGCGGATAAAGGTAAAAGACTTTTCGATTATGTTTCTGTTTTAATCTTTTAACCCTAAGACTCTGATTTCCCAGTTTTATGATTTTCCCTTCCGTCTTTGCGCCTTGGCGTCTTTGCGTTAAAGATTTTGATTTTGATATTTGCCATAGAAATTTTTATATGATAAGTTTTCTACAGAAAGTAATAAGATTGAGAGGAAATGTTTTGTATGCCACGCATATCACCAGCACAAAAGACACAGAACAAACAACTGGTACTTACCAAGGCGGTTGTTAATACTGCAAATTATCTTGATTTACCCAAGAACAAACTCGCCCATATTCTGGGTGTCAGCTCTTCCACAGTTACACGCCTCTATGTCAACTCGTACCAGCTTACGCCTGACAAAAAGGAATGGGATTTTGCCGTTCTTCTGGTCAGATTATTCCGTTCACTCGATTCCATAGTAGGTGGTGCTGCCGACGACGCCAAAAAATGGCTTGCCAGCGAAAACAAGGCGTTTGCAGGTAAAAAACCGTCTGACCTGATTGAATCTACGGAGGGACTTGTACGTGTCGTTAACTACCTTGACGCCTGCCGAGCTGTCATCTAAAGCACGAGACATCTCATGTAAAGTCTGGCGTATGGTTGAGGCTCAGCACATGGTATCTACATCAAGAATTGTGGATACCATGGCAGAACAGGAACTGCTAGGGGATATTCTGGAGGAGAGCAAGCCTCCAATTCCAAAAGAGGCTACCGACCTGCACTTTCTGCTTTTCAGTCCCTTTCGTTACGAGCCCCGTCAACCAACCGGTTCCAGGTTTCGTGCCGTTTATGAACCAGGAGTGTTTTACGCTGCCGAGACAGTTAAGACAGCAGCTGCCGAAGTCAGCCACTGGCGATGGCGCTTTCTTCAAGATACTGCTGGACTGGAACGTCTTCAGCCATGCTCATTTACCGCATTCAAAGTGCCAATCAAAACCAGCTGCATTGATTTGCGTGAACCACTCTTTGCCAGCGAATCCGCTCGATGGCAACATCCCACCGATTATTCAGCGACACAAGCGTTAGGACGAATAGTACGAGAAGCGGAAATCGGTGCCATTCAATATCAATCTGTGCGTGACCCGGATAAGCATTTTTGTGTTGCGGTATTAACTCCACTGGCATTTGCCGCTAAAAAGCCTGACCCTGCAACCCAGACCTGGATGCTTTCAATATCAACAGAAGAAGCGATATGGATGCGCCAGGATGATGAATCATTTTCATTCAAAACAGGTCCTTGGAGAGAAAATCAACGGCTTTAATGCAAAAACGCAAGGGCGCAAGGAAAGGCTCTAAATTTGAAAAAAAGGGTTAAAACCCAAAGACTTTTTTACTGATTTTCGCTTTTTACTTTAAGATTTACCCATAACATATTGTATCTATTCAGCACAGATTTTAAAAAGCTCGTCATTCCCGAGGGTTTAATCGGGAATCCAGGCTTTGACTTCGTGGATCCCCGATAGAATCACTCGAGGACGACAGGCTTTTTTGCTCGTTTGTTGAAAACACCGAATAGTTACATTGTGAGAAGGTTTCTCAATAGCTCAATCAATTTGTGCACTTATTGTCAGAGAGCATACTGACAGAAATACTATTGAGCAGATAATGACAGCTAAAAACTGATGAAGGTAAATAACTAAATGGCTAATAATACTCTCAAAAACATAGAAAAAATCGAATCAACCCTCTGGGAGGCAGCCGATCAGCTGCGCGCCAACTCCAAATTGACCTCCAGCGAATACTGCATGCCGGTGCTGGGAATCATATTCCTGCGCCATGCGAGTAACCGCTACGAGACCGCTCTGGCACAGATCAAGGCCGACCAGGCCGCCGGTAAGATGCCCAGCCGCCCCCTGGTGAAGGGGGATTTCATCAAGCGACGGGCACTACAGCTGCCGGAATCCGGTCGCTATGACTATCTTCTGAAGCTTCCTACCGGAGCCAGTCTCGGCACCGCGCTGGTGGAGGCAATGAAGGCCATTGAGGCAGAGTTCGAACCGCTGCGGGGCCAGCTTCCCAAGGAGTATGACAAGTTTGATGACAAATTGCTGGAAGTTATCCTGCGCACCTTCGATTCGGAGGCGCTTCGTAATGCCAGCGGCGATGTGTTTGGCCGGATCTACGAATACTTCCTGATGAAGTTCGCCATGCAGGGGGCGCAGGACAACGGCGAATTTTTCACCCCGCCTTCACTGGTGCAGACCATCGTCAACGTCATCGAGCCGGACCACGGCATTGTTCTCGACCCGGCCTGCGGCTCCGGTGGTATGTTTGTCCAGTCCAGTCACTTTATCGAAAGCCATGGCCAGGATACCGGCCACAAGGTCACTTTCTACGGCCAGGAAAAGACCGGCACTACCATCCGCCTGGCCAAGATGAACCTGGCGGTGCATGGGCTTGAAGGGCATATTCGTGAAGCCAACACCTTCTACGAGGATGTTCACCCGATCTGGGGAGAGTGCGACTTTGTCATGGCCAATCCTCCGTTCAATGTGAATATGGTCGATGCTGATAAGGTCAAAGACGACCGCCGTCTTCCCTTCGGTTTGCCGGGAGTCAACAAGGCCAAGAAGGTCAGCAACGGCAATTACCTCTGGATATCTTACTTCCACAGTTACCTCGGACCGAAAGGTAGAGCCGGGTTTGTCATGTCTTCACAGGCGTCCAGCGGTGGACATGGCGAGGCCGAAGTGCGCCGCAAGCTGGTTGAGACCGGTGATGTGGATGTGATGATCTCCATACGCTCAAACTTCTTCTACACCCGCACCGTGCCGTGCGAACTGTGGCACTTTGACAAAGGCAAGCCGGAAGAGCGTCGCGATCAGATTCTGATGCTGGATGCCCGCAACATCTATCGCAAGGTTACCCGCAAGATTTACGACTTCAGCCCAGAGCAGCTTGCCAACCTGACCGCCATCGTCTGGCTCTACCGTGGCCAGCAGGAACGCTTTCTTGGCCTGGTTCAGGAATACTTTGCAACGCTCTGCGATGAGGCAGCGGCCATTGCCGGCGCCGTGGGAGCTTTCGAGGCTGATTTGGGCGAACTTGCTGATCCAGCCTATGAAGCGTATCGGATCGATCGCTCCGATTTAACAACCAGGCTTGAAGTTTTTCTGAAGCAGTACCAAATTGCCTTGCCCGCAACCAATGCCGATCAGCACACCGCCCGGCTGGTCTTTGATCCGCTGGCGGAAGGCGCCAGGGGATTGGTGAAACAGGTTGATCTGCTCTACAAACTGGCTGCGGCGGATGGGGATAGCAGCGACCGCAAGCGCCTCAAGCAACTGGACGAAAAGCGCAAGCAGGCCGTGGAGCAGCTCAAGCTGACAGCCTACTACCACCGGCAGATTCACTGGCTGCAGGAGCGTTTCCCTGAGGCAACCATGACGGAGGTGCCGGGTCTGTGCAAGGTGGTCAGCCGGGCAGAGATCGAGGCTGCCGACTGGAGCCTCACCCCTGGCCGCTATGTGGGAGTTGCTCCGCCCGAGGTGGATGAAGATTTCGACTTCGAGCAAACCATCCGGGATATTCATGTGGAGCTGAAAGACCTGAATGCCGAGGCGGTGGAGCTGGCGGCGCGGATACAGGAGAATTTTGAGGAGTTGGGGGTATGAGCGCCAAAGGGATAAAAAAAACTGCTCCAACAACTGAGAGAAAATCACGGGGGAGAAACCGTGATGATGCCTCCTTTCCTGTAGCTCCTGCTCGTGCCGAGTTGCCTGACGGCTACGCCGAGGTGCTGTACGAAATCAAGCAGCGTATCCAGTCAGGACGGCTTCGGATTGCCATGGCAGCCAATAAGGCTATGGTTGAGCTTTACTGGGAGATCGGGCGGCTGATATTGGAACGGCAGGAACGAGAAGGCTGGGGTGCAAAAGTAATAGACCGGCTGTCAACGGACCTTCGTCAGTCGTATCCTGAAATGAAAGGGTTATCGCCACGAAATCTTAAATATATGCGTGCCTTTGCAGCAGCTTGGCCGGATAAGGAAATAATGCAGCAACTTGCTGCACAAATCCCCTGGTTTCATAACTGTCTGTTGATCGATCGCATTAACGATGCCGCCACTCGAATCTGGTATATAAAGGCGGCAATCGAATATGGCTGGTCGAGAAATATCCTTTCTTTCCAGATTGACTCCAGAGTTCACGAACGACAGGGCAAGGCGCTCACCAACTTCCGCGATACTCTCCCACCTGCTGAGTCTGATATGGCTGCGCAGATTTTCAAAGATCCCTATCTGTTCGATTTCCTCGGCACAGCCGACCCGCGTCGAGAGCGGGAAGTAGAGCAGGCTCTGGTTGACCATATCCAGAGGTTTCTGCTTGAACTCGGTGCAGGCTTTGCCTTTGTTGGCCGACAAGTTCATCTGGAGTTTGCCAGCGCCGATTACTACGTAGATCTGCTTTTTTATCACCTTAAACTTCGTTGCTATGTTGTCGTAGAACTGAAAGCAGTTCCTTTTGATCCCGGCTTTGTCGGCACCATGAATATGTACCTTTCCGCAGTCGATGATCAGTTGCGCCATCCTGATGACAAACCGTCGATCGGCCTTCTTCTCTGCCGGTCAAAGAACAGGTTTGAAGTGGAGTATGCCCTGCGTGACCTGAAAAAACCGATCGGTGTATCGGAATGGGAAACCAGACTGGTAGGGATGTTGCCGGAGGAGATGCAAGGGAGTCTGCCAACGGTTGAGGAGATAGAGGCGGAATTACGCGAGGAGAATTTTGAGGAGTTGGGGGTATGAGTAAATGGTCCTCCGATACGTTGGGTAATTTATGCAATCTAATTACAGACGGCAAGCACGGTGATTGCGTAAATGAAGACGATTCAGGCTATTACTTTATTAGCGCAAAAGACGTCAACAATGGGCGTGTCAGTTATGAAAACGCGAGACAAATTATCGAAAGCGATTTTAGTGAAACACATCGAAGAACAGATTTACAGCCGGGCGATATACTCCTTACAAACAGCGGAACGATCGGTCGTCTCGCAATAGTAGATGACGATGAAAAGACCGCAAAAACTACCCTTCAGAAAAGCGTTGCTGTGCTTAAACCCAATAAGGATAGGATACTGTCGAGTTTCCTCTACTATTCTTTGGCAGCCAATACAACTCAACTGATAAATGCCGCTGGGGGGGCTGCTCAGAAAAATCTCCTACTGGGGGATTTGCGGAGACTATCAGTTTTAGCACCTTCTTTGGCAGTGCAGCATGACATCGCCTCCATCCTCTCCACCTACGACGACCTGATCGAAAACAACCGGCGGCGGATGGCGCTGCTGGAAGAGGCGGCGCGGCAACTGTACCAGGAGTGGTTTGTCCGCCTGCGCTTCCCCGGACGTGAGCATATCCGCATTGTGGATGGTGTGCCGGAGGGGTGGGAGCGGGAAAAACTCGGAGAGCACCTCACCCTGAATTACGGTAAGGCACTGAAGGCGGATAATCGGGTTGATGGGCCATATCCGGTTTATGGCTCGAGTGGAGAGGTCGGCACCCACGAAAAGGCGCTGGTGCCGGGACCTGCAATTATCGTTGGTCGCAAAGGCAATGTAGGTAGCGTTTACTGGTCATGGAAAGATTGCTACCCTATCGACACGGTTTATTACATCAATGCCGAAACAAGCAGCCTGTATCTGTACTATGCCCTCAAAAATATGCATTTCATAAGTACGGATGTTGCTGTTCCGGGACTGAACCGAGATTTTGCCTACAGCCGGGAGCTATTATTGCCGACAGCAAACATTTTACGCCTGTTCCACGAAATTGGGACACCGATTCATGAGCAGCTTTATAAGTTGGAAGAGATGAACCAAAAACTCCGTGCCGCCCGTGACCTGCTGCTGCCGAAGCTGATGAGCGGGGAGATTGCGGTATGAGCGACGAACTGAAAATTGTTATCATTGCCGGGCCAAACGGTGCCGGTAAAACAACCTTTGCCCGTGAATTTCTCCCCAATGAAGCCAACTGCCCCGTTTCATCAATGCCGACCTGATAGCTGCCGGGCTGTCGCCATTCAACCCGGATGCGGCTGCAATTCGTGCCGGCAGACTGATGCTGGAAGAGATTGGACAGCGTGTTGTTCAGCGCCGTAGCTTTGCTTTTGAAACTACGCTGAGTGGTCGGGGCTATGCTCATAAAATTCGGGAATGGCAGGCACTTGGCTATCATGTTAAACTGATCTTCCTCAGTCTGCCAAATGCTGACATGGCCGTTGCTCGTGTTGCCGCCCGTGTGATTCAAGGCGGGCACAATGTGCCGGAAGAGACCATCCGTCGCCGGTTTAAAGCAGGTTTGGAGAATCTGGACGGGATGTATAAACCGCTGGTCAATGCCTGGATGCTCTACGATAATTCGGGAGGCAAGCTGAAAATTGTTGCCTGGGGAGAAAAACAATGAAGAAAAAAGAGCAACCCAAAGACCCTGACCTGCTCGGTGCCACTCAGGCACTGAAAAGATCTGCAGCAAGTGCTCTGAAACTGGCTCGAAAGACTCACACGCCATGCTACGTCTATAAAGACGGCAAAATTGTGGATCTTGCGGCACCAAGGGCAAAAGCGCCGACAATAAAACATCAGGCGGCTTAGCGTATATGATAACCGACATCAACAGCGAAGACCGACTGGTACAGACCACCTTTGCCGATCATCTGGAGAAAGAGCTCGGCTGGGAGAACGTCTATGCCTGGAACCAGGAAGACTTCGGCCCAAACAGCCTGTTGGGTCGTGCCGATACCCGCGAGGTGGTACTCAAGCGGGATCTGCGCCAGGCTCTTGTAACGCTGAATCCCCTACTCCCGGCTTCGGCTGTTGACGAAGCAGTTACCAAACTTACCTATCACGACTTCACCCGTTCCCTCCTGCAGCACAATCAAGCATTCTACAGGATGATCCGCGACGGTGTACCGGTCAGCTACCGGGAGCAAAATGGTACCCTGCGCTATGCACAGGCACGAGTCATCGACTTTCAGAACGGAACAACGAACGGTAAGCCGAACAACCGCTTTGTAGCCGTACGCGAGCTGAAACTTACCGGTCTGCGAACCCCCAACTACAACCGCCGCGCTGACCTGGTCTGTTTCGTCAATGGCTTGCCGCTGGTTTTCATCGAACTGAAGGCGATCTACAAGAATATCCGTGCCGGATTCGACGGCAATCTGAAGGATTATCTGGACGAGCATGTCATTGCGCACGCCTTCCATCACAACGCCTTCCTGATTGTCAGTAATGGCCACCGGGCACGATATGGCTCCATCACCAGCGAGTGGGATCATTTTGGCGAGTGGAAACGTCTTGATGAGCGGGACAAGGGGAGTGTCGAGGCCGAAGTTCTGTTGTATGGTATGCTGGACAAGAATCGGCTGCTGGACATCCTGGAAAACTTCATCCTGTTCGATGCCAGCAAGCCGGGAACTGTACGCAAAGTGGTAGCCCGTAATCATCAGGTGATGGGGGTCAACTCTGCTGTGGCCTCGGTTGTCCTCCAGGAGGAGCTGAAGAAACAGTTTCCACCGGAAGAGCGCCTGAAATATAAGGTGATCGAGCTACCCCAGGAACAGGCAATTGACAGCGATATGCTGGAGCTGGTGCCGACAGAAGATCCCAAAACTTTGCAATTTCCCGTAGCTGCCCATCCCGACCTCGGTAAGTTGGGGGTTTTCTGGCATACGCAAGGATCAGGTAAGTCTTATTCTATGGCCTTTCTTACTGAAAAGATCCGTAGGACAGTGCCCGGTAACTTTACTTTTGTGATAATGACCGACCGCAATGATCTGGATACTCAAATATACCGGACCTTCATCGGTTGTGGTGCTGCTGACGAACAGACGCCACGGGCAGGTTCCGGCAAAGAACTGGAACAACTACTTAAAGAGAACCACCGCTATATCTTCAGCCTGATCCACAAGTTCAACCAGGGAGTTAATCCAGAGGAACCTTATAGCCGCCGCGACGATATCATTGTCATCTCCGACGAGGCCCATCGCACCCAAGCCGGCAAGCTGGCCCGTAACATGCGTTTGGCGCTCCCAAATGCTGCCTTTATCGGTTTTACCGGTACACCACTCTTCAAGAACGACAACCTGACCAAGCGCATATTCGGCGGTTATGTCTCCTGCTATGACTTCAAGCGTTCCGAAGAAGATGGGGCAACGGTCAAACTGGTTTACGAGAATCGTGGAGAAAAACTGGGAATCGCCAGGCTGGACTTGAACGACCGGATCGCTGAAGCCGTGGAGAAGGCTGATCTGGATCAGGATCAGGCGGCACTGCTGGAAAAACTGTTGGGCAAGGATTACGAAGTCATCACTGCCGATGACCGACTGGAAAAACTTGCAGATGATTTTGTGGAACATGCCGCCACCCGCTGGGAATCTGGCAAGTCGATGCTGGTCTGTATCGACAAGATCACCTGCGCCCGAATGCACAAGTTGATCATGCCGAGGTGGAAGGTTAAGCTGGCGGCAGTAAAGAAGGAAGTCTTAGCCCGTGAGGCAGCTCTGACTGTGCCGTGTGACAGTGAAACAAGGCAATTGCTTACTGATCAAAAGAATCAGTTCGCTGCACAGGCTGCCTGGCTGGAAAGCACTATCATCGAGTTAATTATCAGTGAAGCCCAAGGCGAAGTAGCTGCCTTCAAGGAGTGGGGCTTCAACATCATACCCCACCGGGCAATCATGAAGCAGGGTTTTGAAACTCCTGACGGCAAGCGTATTGATGTGGAGTCTGCCTTCAAGAACCCGGATCATCCTTTCCGTATAGCGATTGTCTGCGCCATGTGGCTGACCGGGTTTGATGTGGAGTGCCTGTCCACCCTCTATATCGACAAGCCGATGAAGGCCCACAACCTGATGCAAGCCATAGCCCGTGCCAACCGACGCTTCCCCGGCAAGGACTTTGGTTTGATCGTTGACTACAACGGCATGCTGAAGAGCCTGCGAGAGGCATTGGCGCAGTATGCCCTTGGCGACGAGGGGGGAAGTGGCGAAGAGATCGTTGCGCCACTGGAAGAACGGGTGATTGCATTGAAGGATGCCATTGAGGAGACCGAACGGCATCTGCTCTCGCTCGGTTTCGATGCAATGCAGCTGGTCGGTTCAAAAGGTTTTACTCGCATTCTCTGCTTGGCTGATGCCGTGGAGGCCGTTTACACCTCCGACGAATCCAAGCGCCGCTTCGAGATTATGGCCCGTCAGGTCTTTATCCGATTCAAGGGGTTGGTAACAGAGCCGTCAGCCTGGCTGTATGCAGAACGTCATGACAACATCGAGGCAATATACAAAAAACTAACGGAAAAGCGGGATACCGCAGATGTAACAGCTTTGCTCAAGGAATTGCACCGCATTGTCAATGAAGCAATCCGTGCACAGGGAACAGCCGCAGATCCACCTGCAGAGAGCACATTCTACGATTTGAGTAATATTGATCTTGAAAAACTTCGGGACGAGTTTGCCCGTAAGGTACGTCGCAAGGCCACTGCTATTCAGGATATACGCGAGATTGTGGAGCAGAAACTGACGGATATGTTGAAGCGCAATCCGATGCGTATGGACTACTACAGGCGCTATCAAGAGATCATTGCAGATTACAACCGCGAGAAAGACCGCGTCAGCATTGAAGATACCTTTACCAGACTGGTTGACTTGGCTGCCAGTCTTGATGAAGTGCAGCGCCGGGTGATGGAAGAAGGATTGACAGAAGAGGAATACGCGCTGTTCAGCATGCTGTTGCGGGATGATCTGAGCAAGACAGAACGTGAACGGGTGAAGGTTGCCAGCAGAAGCCTGTTGCGTGAGATACAAGCACTGCTGGCGCCATTGGAACAGTGGACCCAGAAGGAACAGACTCAAGCCGAGGTAGAGGTGTTCATCCTCGACCACCTCTACCCACTTTTGCCATCACCCCCTTTTACTGATGATGACAAGCAGGCTGCGGCGCGAGAGGTGTACAGCTATATCTGGCAGCATGGGCCAATGTGGATATGAAGGACAAATCCTTTATAATTACCAATACGAAAAACGGACTGCCTCATACACTGCCGATGAATACATTTATTTACAACCTGTTTGAAAATCTGAAAATTATCGATCCAATGAGTATGTATTCCCTGGAGCTGTGTCGGGAATGACAAGAGCTTTTTAAAATCTGCGCTGTTAGGAACAGATAGACAACTGGAACTCCACGAACACCAAAACGTCCCGCAAGACGAGGATTATCCTGCGTGTTTACATGTGCGACGGCCGCTTTTCCGGCCAGAAGTTCTGCCGCTTTTCGTACAGCAGGAGTATAATGGTAAAAAAAGAAAGGGGGTGGCGATCATGAAGAAAAATCTCACAACCAAAATTCTTGAATCACATCTTGTTGCCGGACAGCTGGTGCCAGGAACCGAAATTTCGATCAAAATTGACCATACACTTTTGCAGGACGCTACCGGCACAATGGCAATGCTTGAGTTTATCGCCATGGGGCTGCCGCGCGTGAAAGTAGGGCTGGCAGCCCAGTATATTGATCATAATCTGCTGCAGACCGATTACAAGAACGCCGATGACCATGTCTTTTTAACCTCGGCCGCCATGAGGTTCGGTATCTACCTCTCCCGTCCGGGCAATGGTGTTTCCCATCAAGTACATCTGGAACGTTTTGGAACTCCCGGTAGTACCCTTTTGGGGGCGGATTCTCATTCTCCGACGGCTGCCGGACTCTCGGTGCTGGCGATTGGTGCCGGTGGTCTGGATGTGGCGCTGGCCATGGCCGGGCATCCCTTCAGCCTCCCCTGCCCTGCGGTGCTGGGGGTCAAGCTGACCGGTAAACTTCCGGAATGGGTTTCCGGTAAAGACGTAATTCTGGAGATGTTGCGCCGCCACACGGTTAAAGGTGGCGTCGGCAAAGTCATTGAATACTATGGACCCGGCGTGGCAACCTTGTCGGCTACCGACCGGGCTACTATCGGCAACATGGGAGCCGAACTGGGAGCCACGTCGTCCATCTTTCCATCGGACGAACAGACCAGAGATTTTCTGATCTCGCAGGGGCGCTGTGAAAGCTGGCAGTTACTGACAGCAGATACCGGTGCCGAATATGATGAATACGAGGAGATTGATCTCTCCGCACTGGAACCGTTGATCGCCTGTCCCTCGTCGCCGGATAATGTCGTGCCGGTGCGCGAGGTGGCCGGAGTTACGGTCGATCAGGTCATCGTCGGCAGTTCGGTAAACTCATCCTACCGCGATCTGATGACCGTCTGTAGGATTATGGAGGGGAACCGGGTTGCGCCGGGTGTACATTTTCATGTCAACCCGGGCAGCCGTCAGGCGCTTGAAAATGTTGCCCAGGATGGCGGCGTGCTGATGCTGCTGATGGCCGGTGTCAGTATCCACCAGTCAGGTTGCCTGGGATGCATCGGCATGGGACAGGCTCCCGGAACGGATCAGGTAAGTCTACGCACCTTCCCGCGTAACTTTCCGGGACGTAGCGGCACAAAAGGGGACAAGGTCTATCTCTGCTCACCGGAAACAGCCGCCGCATCCGGAATCTACGGCGTAATCACCGACCCGCGCACTCTGAGCGCAATAAAATCATACCCGGCCGCCCAGAACCCGGCACGCTATCTGTTGGATGATTCCGGCATCATCGCGCCGCTGCCGCCGGTAGAGGCTGCAGCCGTCGAGATTAAAACCGGGCCCAATATCGTGCCGCTCACAGATTTTGAAGCACTGCCTGAGAGTCTGAATGCCACCGTCGTCATCAAACTCGGTGACAACATTACCACCGACCATATCATGCCGGCCGGCAATAAGGTTTTGCCGCTGCGCAGTAATATTCCGGCTATCAGCGAACATGTTTTTGAACAGGTGGATGCGGAGTTCCCGGCCCGCGCACGGTCCGCCGGAAACGGGATTATTGTTGCCGGTGAAAATTACGGACAGGGTTCATCGCGTGAACATGCCGCCATTGCGCCGCGCTATCTGGGGATTCGAGCCAAGATCGTGACGAGCTTTGCCCGCATACACAAGGCCAATCTGGTAAACTTCGGAATTGTGCCGCTGACGCTCAAAGAGTCGGCCGATAGTGAACTTTTCAGACAGGGGGATCAAGTTTCGATACCGGCTTTACGTCACCTGGTTGAGCAGGGCGCAGTTGAAATCCCGGTTGTTGTTAACGGCAGACAGGTCGTGACGCTGCTGGAGGTCTCCGACCGCCAGCGCCAGGAACTTTTGGCCGGCGGCACACTTAATTTTGTAAAACAGCAGAAAGCATGAAACAAGTACCACCGATTTTAAAACATCCGAGGTGTCACTGAATTTGCTGTGACACCCCGGATTACATTTCAGAAGTCAACTTCGTGCCGGACATCGCCGGGCGATTATCCCGTCTCAAAAGTCACCTCACATCTTCTCGCATTCTCCCGGACCCCGAACAGCTACGTCTGATCGCTCGAACCGGATTTACACCCAAGGTCACCCATCCGCTGGAACGCCTGAACCTCTTGATTTTATGTTTCTCTATCAAAACATCCAAAATAAACTCCTTCACATAATCATAACGATTATCGGGATAATTTACCTGGATCAACATTGTAATCACCTCTTTCTTATCAAATACTCTGCTCTTTAATACTACTCTTTGGGTATTATATGATCAATGTGCCACACATGCATACAGCGTCAGACTACATCAGCAGGGCAACCGGCTTTTCCAGAGCAGAGCGCAACGCAGCCAAAAACGATGCTGCGTACGCCCCATCAATAGCACGATGATCACTACAAAGCGTAACCCGCATGGTTGCCGCCACGACAAGTTGATCATTACATACGGCCGGTCGCCGTTTTACAGCCCCGACAGCCAGAATGGCGGTCTGACCCGGCATGATCAGGGCAGTAAACGCATCAACTCCGTACATTCCCAGATTTGACACGGAGAACGAGCCACGTTCCATTTCATCAGTAGAAAGCCGACCTTTCTGGCATTTTTCAGCCAAGCGGGAGCAGTTATTTTCTATTTCAGCCAGCGGTAAATGCTGACAATTTCTAATGATCGGCATCATCACACCCTCTGGATGCGCAACGGCGAAATTGATATTAATCTCATGCAAGGAAGAGCTGTCCGCAGAGCAGAGCAGAGGGAATTTCTGAAGTGTCGCGGCGCAGGCCTTGATAACCAGGGCGTTGTAGCCAACCGGGTGAGGCCCCTGTTTCAGTTCGTTAACTATTTCACTACAGGCCTGCATATCAATTTCTACGGTTACCGAGAAGTGAGGGATAGTTTGCCAGGAACGGGATACCGTCGCAGCAACAGCCTGTCGCATCGACAGGGAAGTGGCAGGCTCAGCTGATACCACAGGTATTGCCGGTTGGAAGCTACCTGGTTCTGATGCCGTTTTCGACGGATTCTGAAGTCCGGCGAAAATGGTCAGGTCTTCCTGGGTGATGCGCCCCTCTGGTCCGCTTCCGGTTACACGCTCCAGATTGATCCCCTGTTCGCGTGCCAGTCGGCGCACCAGCGGCGACGATTTCTCGTGATCATGCCCACCGGACAGCGCTGCAACCGCCAATTGAATATCTCGTGAAGGTGGTGAGGCAACGGTTGCTATTTCCGCTTCTGCAGCAGCTGTAACGGGGTGTTGATCAGGCTGCTCTTCAGCTTCTCCAATCAAGCCGAGTACCGTTCCGACCGGAACCGTTTCACCTCCATGAACCAGAATATTGAGCAACGTACCAGAGGTAAATGCTTCCAGATCCATAACCGCCTTGTCGGTTTCCACTTCGGCGATGATGTCGCCTCGCTCTATCCGGTCACCAACGCTCTTTTTCCAGCAGGCAAACAGACCTTCCGTCATGGTGTCCGACAGTTTTGGCATGATAATTTCAGTCGCCATATCTTCTCCTCAATATGAGCCGGACATGACGTCCAGCACCGCCTGCCGGATGGATTCAGTCTGCGGTATACAGATCTTTTCAATCATTCTTGAATACGGCATAGGTACATCGAGGCCTGAGACTCTTTTTACCGGTGCCTTGAGGATATCGAAGCAACTCTCATAAATGCGTGAGCTGATTTCCCCCCCCAGACCGCAGGTACGCCAGCACTCTTCAACAACTACAGCCCGGCCGGTTTTACGCACAGATTCAAGAATCGCCTCTTCATCAAGAGGAACCAGACTGCGCAAATCGACCACTTCACAGGAAATCCCCTCCCCGGCCAACTGTTCAGCTGCCTGCAGGGCCAATATGGTCATACGGGCATAGGCGACAATGGTTACCTGCTCACCGACACGCTTTACATCAGCCTTCCCGATCGGTACAAGGTAGTCGGGATCGTCAGGCACCTCTCCCTTACAGTTGTAGAGCAGTTCGTGTTCCAGAAAAACGACCGGATTGTTGTTACGAATGGCGTTTTTCAGCAGTCCTTTGGCGTCTGCCGGTGTAGAAGGGTACAGTACGTACATACCGGGACAGTGCATGAAGTAGGTTTCGAGGCTCTGTGAATGCTGGGCACCCAACTGACTGCCGCCGCCACCCGGCATACGGATGGTCATCGGAAGAAATGTCTGTCCGCCAAACATGGAGCGGATCTTGGACATGTGGTTAACAATCTGATCCATCGCCAGTAGTGCGAAATTGACGGTCATCAGCTCGGCCACCGGCCGTAGCCCCCCCCATGGCAGCTCCGATTGAGATACCGATGATGGTGTTCTCCGAAATGGGAGTGTCCTTGATCCGTTCCTCACCAAATTCAGCCAATAGTCCCCGTGTGACTTTAAATGATCCTTCGTACAGAGCTACGTCTTCACCCAACACGACTACTGAAGGGTCATGGCGCAGCTCCTCTTTTAAAGCCAGGTTGAGTGCATCGCGATAGGTCATTTCAGACATAAATATCCTCCCAGACTTCACTCTCAGCCGGCCAGGGTGACTGCTCGGCAAATATCACCGCTTCGTCGACAAGCGCCCGGCAACAGGCTTCAATCTTATCAAGACGTTCTCGGTTGACAATTCCCTCATCTATCAGACGTTTGGCATATTGAGGGAGCGGATCACGGGCTTTCCAGATCTCATGTTCGGCGGCGGAGCGGTATTTGGCCGGGTCTGCCATGGAATGGCCCCGAAAGCGGTAGGTAATAGCTTCAATAAAATAGGGCCGTCCTGTTTCACGGACCTTTTCGGCGGCATGCTTGACGGCCCGGTAAACAGCGATCACATCCATACCGTCTACTTTTTCGGAGGGGATATCATAACCGCAGGTGCGTTTATGAATGGATGCCAGTGCAGAAGAACGGTGGACTTCAGTACCGATGCCGTAAAAATTGTTCTCACAGATAAATAGAACCGGTAACTGCCAGAGCTGTGCCCAGTTAAGCGACTCGTGGAAGGTACCCTGATTGACGGCCCCATCACCAAAGAAACAGGCCGCAATACGGTCTTCGCCCCGGTAGCGAGCCGCAAAAGCCAGACCGACTGCGATGGGGAACTGTCCGCCAACTATCGCGTAGCCACCCATGAAGTTGATTGAGGGATCAAAGAGGTGCATCGAGCCCCCTTTCCCTTTGCAGATGCCGGTAGCTTTGCCGAACAGTTCCGCCATAACCCGACGCGGCTCGGCGCCACGTACGATAGCCTGAGCATGCTCACGATAGGCGGAGAGAATGTAATCATCCCTGTGCAGCCCCGCTGTCGCACCGACAGCTACCGCCTCCTGACCGCTGTAGAGATGCAGGAAGCCGGTGATGTGCCCTTTGGTGTACTGCTCGGCACAACGCTCTTCAAATTCTCGTGACAGGTACATCTGCTCGTACAACCTGTGTAAATCCTGATCCGGCAGAATCTTGCGCAAACTGGCTTCCATGACATCCTCCTCACATCAGGCATATGACCGGTAAAATCTATTCCGGTACATGGAGCAAATCTTCACCTTCTGGCAATAGTTTGTGCGTGCCGCTACTCCCTGCTTTCCTTTTTTCATTATACACCCGCGAGTAAGATCATCACAAACTGAATCTATTCTGTTGAATTTTTCCTTTACTCTACGTAAAACTCATAATGCAGATACCACCGGCTGTTACTCATGGAGTTCAGTCTTTCCTTTATCACGATGAGCCGATAAAATTAATACGAGGCTACGCTGAAGGAGTCGTACATGCTGCCTGTCGAATTGAATACACAGATCATCGCACGCGGCACATCACTCTACGCACAAATTTCAGATGAAAAACCGTCTCTGTTTAACTCTTCCTCCTGGACCGGCAAAATCATGGCGTGGTGCATGCAAAACGATGAATTCAAGACCCGCATGTTCCGTTTCGTTGACGTTTTTCCTTCGTTACGTACTTCCCGGCAGCTGCTTGATCATCTCCACCAGTATTTCGGTGACAGTAACGATCTACCGTTAATCCTGACCGACGGCGTACGAGTGGCCCGTATGTTTGGGACATTGGGAGGGACGCTGCTCAGTAAAACTATCTCGGCGAATATATACGGTATGGCCCATCAGTTCATCATTGCAGAAACCGTGTCCGAACTGGTTCGACGTCTGGAAGATCTCCATCTTGACGGTATTAGAACCGTAGTGGATGTACTGGGCGAAGCAACCCTCTCGCATGAAGAAGCTGAGCAGTACGTCTGCACCTACCTGGAACTGCTGGATGTTGTCTCCGCAGCGCAACAGAAGTGGCACCCACACACCGGTATCCAGAATCTGAATGAATCAGGTCAGGAAGCATCACCTCTGATCAACATATCTGTGAAACCGACGGCGCTTTACTGCCTGGCCAATCCCATGGATTTCGAGGGCTCGGTTACCGGAATCCTGAAGCAGTTACGCCGTATCTGTGAACGGGCCATTGAAGGAGAAGCTTTTCTTTGCATAGATATGGAGTCTCATCGTTTTACAGCGATCATCCTGGAAGTTTACCGACGGCTAAAGCAGGAGTTCAGGGATTATCCTCACATCGGAATCGTACTACAGTCTTACCTGAAGGAGAGCGAGCGTGACCTGAGCGAACTGCTGGATTGGGCCCGTAAACAGAATCTCCAGATTTCGATCCGTCTGGTCAAAGGAGCCTATTGGGATTACGAATCTGTCGTGGCTGCTCAAATGGGGTGGGAGCTACCGGTCCGTACTATCAAAGCTGACACGGATGCCGCTTTTGAACGTATGGCAGCCGCAATTCTCAGACACCATCACATCTGTCATTTAGCCTGTGCCTCGCATAATATCCGAACGATATCTGCCGTACTGGAAACAGCCCGATCCTTGAACGTTCCAGAGTCTCGCTATGAATTCCAGATGCTGTACGGGATGGCCGAACCGGTCCGGCAAGCTATCCTCAAGGAGACAGGCCGCTTACGTCTCTATTGCCCTTTCGGCGCACTGGTACCAGGTATGGGTTATCTCGTTCGCCGCCTGCTTGAGAACAGTGCCAATGAATCTTTTCTGCGACAGAGCTTCAGCGTCGGAACCGATTTTGAACGGTTACTGGAAGATCCTGCCGTAGTTCTTGAGAGGGTAATGTCCGAACATACACAGCAGCATGGCACTGAACGGGAAATTGTCCGATTGTCGTCATTTATCAACCAGCCGATGATAGATTTCAGCGATCCTGAACAGCGGAGCGCCTTTCCGGAGGCCATCCAACAAGTACGATCCCGATTTGGCTGTAGCGTACCGCTGTTCATAAACGGCATTGACGTTCATATCGATAAGACCATTCCCAGTATTAACCCAGCCAGGCCGTCCGAAATACTGGGGCATGTCTGTCAGGCCGACGTTACCGAAGTTATCAGCGCTATCAAAGCAGCTCAAGCGGCATTTCCACTCTGGCGGGACACCGCTCCCGAACGACGCGCACAATATCTGATCGATGCAGCTGCCGTTGCCCGCCGACGCATCTTCGAGTTGGCAGCGTGGGAGGTACTGGAGATAGGTAAACAGTGGGATCAAGCCTACGCTGATGTGGCCGAGGCAATTGACTTTCTGGAATATTATGCCGACGCAATGATCAGGATCGGTGCGGACCGGCAACCCGGCAGCAAACCAGGTGAGTCGAACCGGCTCTTCTATGAAGCACGCGGCGTGGCGGTAGTCATCGCTCCCTGGAACTTCCCGCTGGCAATAAGCACCGGCATGTCTGCAGCCGCCATCGTCAGCGGTAATCCGGTCCTGTTTAAACCATCAGGGTTAACCGGTCTTATCGGGCATCAATTGGTTGATATTTTTCGTGAAGTCGGACTGCCTCCCGGCGTGTTCAATTTTATTCCCGGCCAGGGCAGTGCGATAGGTGATCTGCTGGTTGATCATCCTGCTATCAGCCTGATAGTTTTCACCGGATCAATGGAAGTCGGATTGCGCATCATCCAACGAGCTGCAGTAGTCCATCCCGGTCAAAAGCAGATCAAGAAAGTGGTCTGTGAGATGGGGGGCAAGAATGCCATAATAATTGATGAAGATGCCGATTTCGACGAAACGATCCCGCAAGTTCTAACGTCGGCATTTGGTTTTCAGGGTCAGAAATGCTCGGCCTGTTCACGGCTCATCGTGCTGGATTCGATCTATGACTACTTTGTAAAGCGCCTGATACAGGCCGCCCGTGCCTGGAACATCGGTCCGGCCGAGAACCCGGCTTATAATATGGGCGCCGTAGCGGAAAAGGCGGCGATGGAGAAGATACGCAACTACATCGAGATCGGCAACCAAGAGGGACGACTGCTCTATCAGAGTCCTGTGCCGCAGGGAGATGGGTATTGGGTGCCACTGACCATTTTTGGTGATATCCGACCCGAGCACCGCCTTGCTCAGGATGAGATCTTTGGACCGGTTTTGTCGATCATGCGGGCCAATGATTTCGATCAGGCTCTGCAATGGGCAAATGAATCGGTATTTGCGCTGACCGGCGGCATTTTCAGTCGATTTCCGGAACATATAAAACAGGCTCAACGCGAGTTCCGGGTCGGCAACCTCTACATTAACCGGGGTATCACGGGTGCTATGGTCGGCAGACAGCCATTCGGAGGTGCAGCCCTGTCTGGCGGAGGAACCAAGAGCGGTGGACCGGATTACCTGCTGAACTTCATGATTCCACGAGTAACAACTGAAAACACCATGCGACGCGGCTTTACGCCTGAGGGATCCAGTGGAGGATCGAAATAAGGAGTGAGTAATAATTCAAACTCTGAACGGGAGGGTATCGAAATGTGAGCCAGAGGGAAGGCAAACAACAACTGGTCACCATTCAGGTTCAGGCGGAGTGACCGCAAAATTCAAGGTGACCGGAGAAATACATGCCCCAATCAATTGACGATCTCATTACCAGGATTAAAGGACTACAGGAAGAACTCGAAGAAGAGCTCAAAAAGAAACGGGAAGAGTTCGGATTCATCATTGAAGAGAAACGTGTCCGTTTTGCCGAAGAGGTTGCCCGCCAGCAGAGGCGTTTGAAAACCGGCTGGGTCCGATACCTGGTTAAGGCCAGGCCGCTCAATATCCTGACCGCTCCGCTTATCTATAGCGGTTTCGTCCCTTTTATTATACTGGACATATTTCTCTGGATCTACCAATCGATCTGTTTTCCCGTGTACGGCATCCCCAAAGTCAAACGTTCGGTATATCTGGTTTTTGACCGGCAAGACCTCCCCTACCTGAACATAATTGAAAAATTCAACTGTTTTTACTGCTCCTACGGTAACGGCCTCATGGCCTATGGCCGGGAGATTGCCGCGCGAACAGAGCAATATTGGTGTCCGATCAAGCATGCCCGTCGGATCAAGGCCGCCCATGAACGTTATCCGACCTTTTTTGAATATGGAGATTCGGAGAGTTACAAAAAAGGTCTGGAGCGACTTCGAAAAGAATATGCAGAAAAGTGAGGTACCCTTGATCAGCATGTTTAGTTATAAGCAACAATTGTTGCTCAGAGCGGTACTTGCTCGATTATCACATTGATATCGGTTGGAAAGATTGCTACATAAATGGCACTTCCAACGACATGCGAGAAAGGGGATGTTCTATGACTACGCGCCGTATCTCAAAGATTTTCAAAAGCCGTCCCACCATCGAAGGTGCGGGGGTACATCTGAAACGGGCCTTCGGGTATTCCCAGGTTCCCCTGTTCGATCCATTCCTGATGCTGGATGACTTCCATTCCTCCAATCCGGATGAATACCTGGCCGGATTTCCCTGGCACCCTCACCGGGGAATTGAGACAATCACCTATGTCCTGGAAGGTCTTGTTGAGCATGGCGATAGTATGGGCAACAAGGGGTCAATCGGTGCCGGCGATGTGCAGTGGATGACCGCCGGCAGCGGAATCATTCACCAGGAGATGCCGCAGGTCAGCCCGACCGGCACCATGTGGGGATTCCAGTTCTGGGCCAATCTGCCAGCCTCCCAAAAAATGATGGCGCCCCGCTACCGTGACGTCAAAGCAGCTGATATCCCGAACGTAACACTTGAAAATGGTGTTACCGTCAGGATCATTGCCGGCAACGTGGCAGGCATTCAGGGTCCGGTGGGGGATATTGTATCGAACCGGAGATGCTTGATATCAGTGTGCCGGCCGGGATAGTATTCTCTCACTCGCTGCCAGCCGGACATACCGCTTTTGCCTATATTCTCTCCGGAGAGGGTTATTTTGATGACCAGCGAGATGCGTACGCGTATGAAATGGTCGGTCACGGTTGGTCTGACACCGAACGTAACTGTCACTGTGGAGCCGAAGCCGTCGTACTCTTTGAACATTCCGGCGACGCCATTGAGATAACAACGGTAGATACACCGGTGCGCTTCCTGTTTGTTTCCGGGAAACCGCTGGAGGAACCGATAGCCTGGTACGGGCCGGTTGTCATGAACACCCAGGATGAATTGAAGGTCGCCTTTGATGAGTATAGAGAGGGAACATTCGTCAAGTAAGCCAACGTGAAATAACACCACAAAAAGGAGAATACACATGGGATCAAAAGGACGCGAAATTATCGGGATGGACGTGAATGAACTGCTTGGTCTGTTGCGCAGCGCCTATTGCGACGAATGGCTGGCTTACTACCAGTACTGGCTGGGAGCCAAACTGGTTAAGGGACCGATGAAAGATGCCGTTGGTGCCGAATTGCTGCAGCATGCCACTGAAGAACTGCTGCATGCCGATATGGTCGCCATGCGTATCATACAGCTCGGAGGCAGTCCGGTTACAAAACCGGAGGAATGGTACAACTTCACCAACTGCGGTTATGAAGCACCGGATGATCCGTTTGTCAAGACACTGCTGGTGCAGAATATCAAAGGCGAGCAGTGTGCTATCGGCGTGTATAAACGGCTGATGGACATTACCCGAGAAAAAGATCCGGTTACCTACAACATGGTTCTGACCATACTGCAACAGGAAGTGGAGCATGAGGAGGATCTGCAGTCACTGCTGGAAGATTACGAGCTCATGATGCGTGCTTTCAAGGAATAACCCAGGGGTAGCTATGGAAAAGATGAACAGTAGACGGACGTTTCTAGGAGTATGCCTCGGCAGCCTGGGTATCATCGCTGCTGCCATGGTCTCGTGGCCAATATTCCGTTACCTGGCACCCCGCTCGAATAGCGGTTCAGCCGGAAAGGTCGTTATACCGGTAACTGATATTCGGGAAGGCGATGCCAGATTTATCGAATATGCCGGATCGGCAGCGGTTCTGGTCCGCAAGCGGGGGGGCGATCTCGTCGCTCTTTCGGCTGTCTGCACGCACCTTGGGTGTATTGTGCAGTGGGAGTCGGATAAGCAGGACTTCCTCTGCCCCTGTCATGGCGGACATTACTCCGCCGATGGCATTGTCACGGCAGGTCCTCCTCCTAAACCGCTGGATAAACTCCCTTTTACGGTGACGGGCGGAAATATCATCGTAGGCTGAACTGATCTGTCCCTGGGAGGCCACATGGCAGTAATAAAAAAAGTAGTCGACTGGATCGATGTTCGTATCGGAATACGCGAAGTAGCAGAGAAAGAGTTGACCGAGTATATCCTGCCTCGCACCATAAATGCCTGGTACTCGATGGGAAGTGTCCTGCTGTTTGCCTTTGTTCTGCAAGTAGTAAGCGGCATGCTGCTGCTAATCTACTATGTACCGGATGCTGACAAGGCCTTTAAAAGTGTTACCGCCATCATGAATGATGTGCCTTACGGCTGGCTGATCCGCATGTGCCACGCGGTTGGTTCCAACATGATGGTGCTGGCACTGTTGCTGCACATGCTCTCGGTACTGTTCATGGGAAGCTACAAGAAACCGCGCGAACTTAACTGGGTGACCGGTTTTACGCTGCTCGCCCTGGTACAGGCCATCTCGCTGACCGGCTATCTGCTCCCCTGGAGTCAGCTCTCATTCTGGGCTACAACCGTTGCCACCAACAGCGCCAACGCCATTCCGGTCGTCGGACCGTATCTGGTTGAGTTCCTGCGCGGCAGTAAACTGGTCGGCCCGCCGACACTCGGGCGCTTCTTTGCCCTGCACGTTGCGTTCATCCCTGCCGTCATCGGCGCTTTGATCGGCGCACATCTCTTCTTTATCAAACGAACCGGTATATCGGCGCCACCTTTCGGACAAAAGGACAGCAGCAACCATTGGCAAGGGGATCGTTACCGACATGAGGAGCATCCGGGCGGAATTCCTTTTTTCCCCAACTTCGTGCTTGATGATTTGAGATCGATTGCCATCTATATGGCCTGTCTTATGGCGGTTGTTTTTTTCGACCCATACCTGTTCTTTCCCAAAGATGCTTTTATTCCGGCCAACCCCTTCGTGACACCGGCGCATATCAAACCGGAATGGTACTTTCTGGCCAATTACCAGACCCTCAAAACATTTTCCAATGAGTTGATCGGACTATCGTTGCAAGGCGCTGCCATGACCTTTCTGGCTCTGCTCCCCTTTGTCGATCGAGGCAATGAACGACATCCGTTGAAACGACCGCTTTTTATGGTCTGCTCCCTCGGGGGGCTGCTGCTCTGGATCGGATTCAGTATCTGGGGGCACTTGTCATGAAATACCGGACTCTCATCACAATACATTATGTCACGCGCACGCTTCTGTCTGCGCTGCTCCTGGTAATCACCGCCTGTCTTGTATCGACGCAGGTTTCTGCACAGGGAGCAGCCGAGCCGGTTTGCATCACGTGTCACTCCACGCTACCCGAAAAGTACAGCCTGCCGGTCACACTCTGGCGGACAAGTATTCATGCGGAGAATGGTATCTTTTGTAGCGGCTGTCACGGAGGTGACCCGCAGGATGCCGTTAACGCCATGAGCCCTGCACGCGGATTCCTGGGAGCACCCAAAGAACCTGCCATTCCGGCTTTTTGTGGCCGTTGTCATGTTGGCGTGCTCAAGGACTATCTGACCAGTGCTCATGGACGTATGCTTGGCAAAGGGGGACCGACCTGTGTCACCTGTCACGGAAATCATCACATCATTAAAGCATCGCTTGAACTTATCAATGAAAAGAGCTGTAGTCGTTGCCACAGTTTTGACCGCGCCCGCACCATCCTCGCCTCCATGCAGAATACAGAGGCAATGATTGTAGCTCTTGACATGCGGCTCATTGCTTTCAAAAGTATCGGCACTGATACGGAAAAGTTGGAGAAGGAACTTTTTACCGTACGGAATCACTTCCACTCACTCTTTCATAACGTGAATGTTGATTTAGTCACAAAGGAGTCTGTCGTGATTCAGGCTGAACTGTATAAAATCAGGGACGCGCTTGTCCAGATGGATACTACTATTTGGAAACGCAAAATGGCAGGGGCTGGTGTTGTTTCATTGATGCTTCTTATTGCCGCTGTTCTGCATATTTTCAAAAAAAACTTCAAATTGTGATTGTAAGCCAAAACGGACACCACAGAACCAGCATGGGAATTTCTCAAATCCAGGATGAAGAGGGTCACGCTGCTTCGCCGGTCAACAACGACACACACTCAAATAACGCGTTAAAGTCACACGGTTTTTGATACACTTTAATAAATTTGTCTTTGACAAGCTCAATCTCATCAGCTGAGAGTGCCGTTAGTGCGATAACCGGCGTTGTTATCTCCAGCATCCTCATTATTTCAGTGGCTGAGGCACCATCCAGCGTCGCCATCATCAGATCGGTGATAATGACATCAAACTGCTGCTCCGCAAGCATCGTTAAAAGCTCGACACCATCTAAGACGGCAACAACCTCATAGCCTTTGCCTCTGGCAAATGTGGCCAACATTTCACTGCTCATCAGGTCATCTTCAGCAATCAATATTCGTTTCGTCATATTCCGTATATCCTTTCTTATGTAATTTAGCCGCACCTATTCAGCACTTTCAACAAACTAGCAAAAAAGCCTGTCGTCCACGAGTGATTCTATCGGGGATCCACTAAAAGTCAAAGCCTGGATTCCCGATTAAACCCTCGGGGATGACGAGCTTTTTAAAATCTGTGCTGAATAGTTACATACAACTATTCCGGACACTAGTGGATTTTAGACAATTTTGACAGACTTTGTTATTACTGAAACCATTTTCAACTAGAAGGATATTTGCCCCCTTATCCAATGATTCTAATAATTTTTTGAAGTCATTTAGATGGCACGACAGGTGGTAACTGTGATATTAACAGCTCTTCAAAATCATGTACCGAACTGTTCTAATAGGTCACGTATGAACCCAGAAGAAATCTACCACGCTGAACTTACTGGCGGCTCATTGTTTTAACGTGAGAGCAGGGAGATTGCAAGGATTCTACTGAGTGGACCGGATAAAATGACATGGCAGCGGGCAATCGTTGTTGACAATGTCTTGCAGAGGACATCCCCTGCTACTGCCAAACGCATGGCTACACTCATCAGGAAGCGGCTTGAGCTTTATGCCACGAGAATAGTGGGTGTATTATGAAATTTTTGGAGGTAATGACATGAGTAAATTAACCCAATTGAAGTTGGAAAACGTGACCGCATTTTCTAGTCTGGATTTGAGCTTTTCGCCCGGGATAAATGTATTTATCGGGGCAAATGGTTCAGGTAAAACTCACTTATTAAAGATACTGTACACTGCTTGTTCGATAACAGTAGGTGAAGACAAAGAGAAACCATTTGGACTTAAACTAAGAAACGCTTTTAGCCCATATGAAGGCCGTATTGGACGTTTATCCTCTCGGTTAAAAAAGAGCGTTACAACAAAAGTTCTTGTTACTCGACAGGGTGGGCAAAAACTTTCAGCCGAATTTTCTAACCACACCAGTAAGTTTGAAGATGTAAAAACTACTGGCGAAGCCACATGGAAAAAAGAACGACTTGAAAGTGCATATATCCCCGTAAAGGAAATGCTTGCACATGCACCAGGGTTTCTGGCTACTGCGGCAAAAAGAGAAATCGCCTTTGAAGAAGTTTACATAGACATTATCAAACGTGCTTTTCTCCCTAAACTCATGGGACCAATTGATAAAAACCGCACTCGGCTATTAAATGCCTTACAAAAAGCGATTGAAGGAAGAGTGATAACAAAGGGAGAACACTTTTTTCTCAAAAGCAAGCAGGGTGATTTAGAGTTTACTCTGCTTGCAGAAGGAATGCGCAAGCTGGCATTGATATGGTTGCTGATTCAAAACGGGATTCTTTTGAATGGCTCTATTCTTTTCTGGGATGAACCAGAAGCAAATCTTAATCCATCGCTAATGGGAGAAGTTGTTGAAGTTATTCTTGAACTACAAAGGATGGGGGTACAAGTTTTCCTCACAACCCATAATTATGTCTTGTTAAAAGAATTTGACCTGCGAAAGAAAAAAACTGACCAAATTCAATATGTCTCGTTGTTCCGTGATGAGTCTGAGGGGGTCACAGCCAAACCAACCAATTCATATCTTTCAATAGTTCCGAATGTTATTGCGGTTACTTTTGCCGACCTCTATCAACGTGACATGGCTCGAGCTTTGAAGGGAGCAAAAGAATGAAATATCGTGAAGGGGAATTGGAATTTGATTTTACTGCGGCAAAATCAGTGGATAAATTAGATGACACCAAAAGGAAGCTCCCTGAGGGGATGCAGTTTGTTGATTTTGTTGTAGAAGACGATGCCAGGCTACTGCTCATTGAAGTAAAAGACCCTTCTTGCAGCGCAAAGGGAGGAACTCCACAAGCCGAAGCAGCGATTGCAAAATCAAGAGCAGATTTTACGAAGAAGATAGAGAATGATTCTTTGATTTCGCAAGAGCTGACACCAAAAGCCAGGGATAGCTACACATATTTGCATTTGATGAAAAAAGATAGTCGTCCAATGCTTTATGCGTTCTTGCTTGGGGCTGACAAGCTCACTCTTGACCCTGCTTTACTGATTGGTTTTAAAGACCGATTGCTTGCAAGAATTCGGCATGAGGCAGACCAGCCATGGTCTCGCAACTATTTGGCTGACTGCATTGTGTTGACAGAATCAAACTGGACTTCAATATTTCCTCAATACCCGGTTGTCAGAGTGTCAGCAAAGAGTACACCATGAATTACCAAAATCGACTAACCGACAACGATAAGCTCCAAGATAAGATACGGGCACACCGACCGCTTGACTCTTATGAAGTGAAGCAGTTGAAGGAGTATTACCGCATCGGCCTCACATGGTCCAGTAATGCTCTTGAAGGGAACAGTCTGACCGAGAGCGAAACCAAGGTGGTTCTGGAAGATGGCATCACCATTGGTGGAAAGCCGATGAAAGACCACTTTGAGGCTATCGGCCACAGTGAAGCTTTTGACCTGCTTTATAAACTGTCAGATGGCCGGGACATTACGGAAGCCGACATCCTTGGATTGCACCGGCTTTTCTATTACCGGATTGAATCTGAAACCGCCGGCAAGTACCGGGAGCGCAACGTCATCATCACAGGAACCGACTTCACACCACCGACACCTGCCGCAGTTCCGCTTGCCATGCAGGAGTTCTTGGGCAACTTGCCTTCTCTGAGGCAGCTTAATCCGGTCGAATATGCCGCCATGCTGCACCTCAACCTGGTTACCATCCATCCATTCATTGACGGCAACGGCAGAACCGCACGACTTTTGATGAATCTAGCCTTGCTTCAGGCAGGTTACCCCATCACCATAATTACACCAATTATCCGTGGTGACTATATCTCTGCCCTGCGGGAATCCAATAAGGGTGATAACAAACCGTTCATCGCCTTCATATCCTGCTGTGTGTGGGAAAGCCAGAAAGATTATATACGCCTGTTGGAAAGCCTGGACAGGAAGTGAGGAAAGGTCTAACGCAAAAGTTCAAAGTCAGAAGCTTTAACGCAAAGGTGTGCAAGGTCGCAAAAGCGCAATGAAAGACGAAAGGCGACAAGAAACCTTCCAGGAGCCGTCAAATTGAGATTGAGGACGCATAAAATGCGTACATTTTCATTCCGCCGGTTTTACGACATTTTCACGCAACCGCTGACACCTGATGCTTTTTCAAAAACTGCTTCTGAAACAGGTGTGATATCAAACCGTTCACCTTCTGTTACTAATTTTTCCAACAATAAATGTAGCTGCATTTGACGCCCTTTGTTGTCTTGATAGTTAGTTCCACCAACAAGAAATGGAACATTTGGAAATTGAGCTGTAGCCTGTGTGCCCTGGTATATGTGCTAATGACCTCAAACCCGCCCAAAAGTCGTTTCATTCAAAGTAGAACCTCCTCCTCCTTTGACTTGACAGAGAAATCAAAATGTAATAGAGTCACCGTCCGTTTGATGCCGCCTTTGACGTAAGAAAAAGGGTTGCCTCCCCAAAGCAAAAAGGATATCAAATCAGAATTAGCACAAAGTAGGCACAGCGAGTTTTAAGGCGGGAAAGAAAAACAAAGATAACCTGTTGATTTTAAAGTATTTCGGTGCGTAGCGCAGCCTGGTAGCGCACTAGACTGGGGGTCTAGTGGTCGCAAGTTCAAATCTTGTCGCACCGACCATAAATAAAGGGTTTGCGGGTTTTCCGTAAACCCTTTTTTATAGAAATCAGACACGTTAAAGTATACTTTGCGCTAAACTGCCGCAACTCCTTTAACATAAATGAAATTTCGCTCTTCACAGCTAAGGATATTTCACGCAGCCAGCGTTTTGACAACGTCGATTTTATATGCCCACCTCCAGAAGAGTCACGGGGACTCTCTATGCCGCCAGCGGAAAATCATTAAGAGTGTCGCTTTACGAACCACTACCAGACAGCACCGCATGAGGACTTCATGAAAATTATCGACAGGATCAAGCCGGATACGCAATTTATTTCGCTGGAATTCTTCCCGCCCAAGCTGCGTGAAGACTGGCCCTCGTTTTTTCAGACTGTTGAACGGCTTGCCACACTGCAGCCACTGTTTGCCTCGGTAACCTACGGTGCCGGCGGAAGCACCCACGATAATTCACTCGATATCGTTACGCGGCTGAAATGCGAACATGGCCTGGAAGCCATGGCCCATCTGACCTGCATCGGATCCGCTCCGAACGAATTGCTGACGTTTCTGGAGCGCCTGGCGGATGCCGGTGTCGATAACGTACTGGCGCTGCGCGGAGACCGACCTACCGATATGCCGCCTGAAGCTGCTGCTGCCACAACTCTGCAGCATGCGTCTGATCTGACAGCATTTATCCGCTCCTCGCATCCCGGCTTTGGACTGGCTGCCGCCGGCTATCCCGAAACGCACCCGGAAGCGCTGAGTCCCGAATCCGACCTACAGTATCTGAAACTCAAGTTTGAAAACGGGGCTGATTTTGCAATTACCCAGTTATTTTTCGATAATAAACTCTATCACGATTTTGTCGCCCGGGCCACAACAGCTGGAATCACGAAACCGATCATCCCCGGCATCCTGCCAGTGGTTAGCCTGAAAGTCATCAAACGGATTGTGTCGTTGTGCGGTGCTTCGATACCGGCAGAATTTCTGGCGGCTCTTGAAGAAGCTGACCAACGCGGAGGTTCGGCTGAAGTGCAGAAAATCGGGCTGGCGCATGCCCGCCGCCAGGCGCAGGAACTGCTGGCCAGCGGAGTACCGGGAGTGCATATCTACACCCTCAATCGCTCCGAATTGGTCCTGGAACTGGTCGACGGGCTGCTGCCGTAATTCGACTTTGCAATCATAGATACCCTGACAAACGGAGAGACCTCCGAGGTTTTTACAACCTCGGAGGTCTTTTTGATGTCAGTTCGTTTGCGATGTGGAATAAACCCTATTTTTTGGGAAGCGCGGCAAACTGCAGCGCCGCCGAATTCATGCAGTAACGCTGCCCGGTCGGTTTCGGGCCGTCATCGAAGACATGCCCCAAATGTCCACCACAGCGCGGACAGAGCACCTCGGTCCGCCGCATGAACAGTGAGTTATCCGCCTGATTGCGGACGTTTTCCGCTGCGATCGGAGCAGTAAAGCTGGGCCATCCGGTGCCGGATTCAAATTTATCCTCCGAGCGAAACAGATCCAGGCCGCAGCCGGCACAGCGGTAGACCCCCTGTTCATGATGGTTGGCGTACTTCCCACTGAAAGCCGGTTCGGTTCCCTTTTCACGCAGTATATGATACTGTTCTTTCGTGAGCGTTTTTTTCCACTCTTCCTTCGTTTTTGAAACGATCTCACTCATGACGTACCCTTTCTTTTCAACCGAATACACTTTGATCTGAGCTGCACGCTGCACCGCCTCTGCGCGCTGATGATAACCAGGCATCATGACGATCAAAAAAATCACCACGCCCAGCAATATCCATATAACGTCAGGTATGATCTTCATTTCCGTACTCCTTTCACGCTCCAGCTTTCTTGCCCCGCTTTTTCCGGGACCGTACCGGCGCCGTCAACTCTGTCACTTCCGGCCGGCGGTATCCGCAATCACGCGGTAGCCAGCGCAGGGTCTCAACCAGCTCTGCCGTCAGCTTGACACAACTGGGGTTGATCTCGAATCGGCGATCAAAGACCTTGCACTGGCGACTGATGATATCCAGATAGCGACAGGCGGTCTGCGTGTAAAAGATGTTGCCCCGTTCATCCTCGATCTTTTCAAAACAGCAGCGTCCGCACTGCTGACAGAGGTTGTCCCAGCCGGGATCTTCAACGCTGGAATCAGTCACCGCTTACTTCCGACCCTTTTTCTGCGTACGTGCCTTGAGCAGATCTCCAAGCGTCCCCATTCCGGTCGGTTCACCTTCAGCCTGACGTCGATAGTCTGCCAGGGTTGTCTCCTCCTCGGCAGCGGCTCGCGCCGGACCGGCAAGTGCCAGCGAAATACGACGGGCGGCGCGATCGACACTTTCAATCTTGACTTCGATCGTCTCCCCCTCCTTCAGCACCTCACGCGGATGGTTGATGCGTTTGCCGGAGCCCAGTTTCGAGATATGGATCAGCCCGTCAATCCCTTCTGCAAGAGTCACAAACGCTCCAAACGTATCCAGCCGGGCCACGCAACCGCTATGAAACGAGCCTTCGGGAAAGTCAGCCAGCGCCTGTTCCCACGGATCGGCCAGCGTATCCTTGAGACTGAGCGAGATGCGCTCCTTCTCGCGATCAATGGATTTGATCATCACCTGTAGCTGCTGTCCGACCGTCAGCACATCCTTGACATCCTTGACCCGGCTCCAGCCGATCTCGGAGATCGGCAGCAGCCCTTCCAGGGTGCCGATATTGATAAAGGCGCCATACTCCTGTAGCGACGTAACCGTACCGGTCACGATCATCCCTTCGCTGATTCCGGCTTGGGCCTCATCCTTCAATAGACGCTGTTCCGCCTCCAGCAGCGACCGGCGCGAGACGATGATATTACGTCCGTTTTCGCCATACTCACTGATCTGAAACGACAGGCGCGTTCCGATCAGCGCTTCCGGGTTTTCAACACGACGCAGTGCTATCTGAGAATAGGGGCAAAAAGCCCGGGCAGAGCCGCCCAGCTTGATTTCGTACCCACCCTTGATCTCTTTTTCCACGACACCTTCAACCGGAATCCCGGCCTGCCAGGCCTGTTCGAGCTGACCGCTGCCGGATGCGGTCCCGCCGACACTGGTTGTAAATCGCATTTCCCCATGATCGGATGAGAGGAAATAAGCAGCAATGATATCACCTTCATTAACGGTAACATTTCCATCCAGGTCGAGGAATTCCTTTCGGTCGATAACCCCCTCCCCTTTCTGACCGGTATCCATGAAAATCCATTCGTTGCTGACTTTCAGAACCCGTCCGCTGATCTTCTGGCCAGGTTCCAGCCATCTGCTCTTCTGGTCGCCGCTTTTGGCAAACAGCTCGGCAAAACTTTCACCATCGTTTTCTTCCTCAACAATTTCATCCAGATCGTCGTTTTCTATCATGGCTTGCTCTGCTCCTTGTGAATTGTTTGTGCCGACATACTAACCTACTAGCGTTGCATTACAAATAAAAAAAACCCGACTGCAGAACTTGTATGGTGCAGGTTCACAACTGATTTTACACATCTGGAGGCGTACGCGAGATGATTTTGACTGGTCAGCCCAATTGGCTACAAACTTCAGAGGCACCAAGGACTTCCTTCATATTGAAGGGCTTACTCTGCATACCCATGGGCTCATCTGGTATAAACAGATTATCAGTTTGGATTTGCTCAACTACAGGCTGGCGGGGTGAAAATTAAAGATATCGAACGGATTCTCATAAAATTTTACATTTATTTGATACAGACCCGACGCACCTCTTTGAGGTCGGTCAATCCCTGTAGGCATTTTAAAATCCCATCCTGCTTGAGCGTGGTCATACCATCCAGTACAGCCTGATTGCGGATAGCTTCTATTTCTGATTTCCGCTTTATTAACGATTTGATAGCATCAGTTCCTTCCAGCAATTCATGAAGTCCCAGACGCCCCTTGTAACCGGTATCTCCGCACTTCTCGCAACCAACCGCCTTGAAAAGCCGGATGTCAGCCGGATTAATTCCCGTTGCGGCAAAGTTTTCCGCGCCATATTCGTACAGAATTTCATCGATCTCGGTCTGCTCGGGAACATATTCCTGCGCACATGAGCAGAGGCGTCGCGCAAGGCGCTGAGCCAGGATGCAGAGGATTGCATCAGAAAATGAAAACGGATCCAGCTCCATATCAAGCAGACGTGTAATCGTTTCCGGCGCCGAATTGGTGTGCAAAGTTGAAAAGACCAGATGCCCGGTCAAGGAAGATTCGACACCGATTTCGGCGGTTTCCTGATCACGCATCTCGCCAACCATGATTACATCCGGATCGGCTCGCAAAAATGAACGCAGCGCGGCAGCAAAAGTAAAGCCGATCTTGGGATGCACCTGAACCTGACGGAGGCCGCGCTGCGTGATTTCGACCGGATCTTCCGCTGTCCAGATCTTGGTTTCCGGTGTGTTAATGACCGAAACGGCAGAGTGCAGCGTAGTTGTTTTGCCGGAACCGGTCGGCCCGACCACAAGTATCAAACCGTAGGGCTGTTTGATGCAGGCATCCAGCACCGTTGCGTTGCGTTCCGTAAGCCCCAGTTTATTAAACGGAATGGCGCTCTCTCCGGATGCCAGGACACGCATGACGACATCCTCAAGCTGTCCAGCGGTCGGAACGGTGGCAACGCGCAACTCGACGTTGAGCGGTCCGAATTTTTTGAAATCTATTTTACCGTCCTGCGGCTTTCGCCGTTCCGATATATCGAGTCCGCACATGATCTTGATACGCGAAGGAATGGCATATTTGTACTTGTAGGGGATACGCTGATAGATCTTGCAGCGCCCGTCCACCCTCATCCTGACCTGCACATCCTCTTTGCCGGGATACGGTTCGATATGGATATCGGAGACCCTGTTTTTGACGGCATCCATGATGATCTTGTTAACCAGCTGAACAATAACGCTGTCCTGTTCCGATACCTTTTGCGATTCGTTCTCAATTTCAGGCTCGTCAGTAGTATCCAGCTTGCTGATGATATCGTTGATGCTGCTGTTAGCAGCCTCAGACGAACCCTGATGATAGAACAGGTTGATGTAGCTGAGGATGTCTTCGCGGAATGCTCCGATAAAGCTGATCCGCTTGTACTCGGGATAGACAAATTTCAACATATCCTGACGTCCGAGATCGGTCGGGTCATCGATCACGATGTTGAGAATTCCGTTTTCTATTGTGTAGGGTACCCACCACTCCTTGGTGAGTCGTTCCGGCTTGACCCGTTTCAGAATCTCATCATCAAGTGGATGCACAGCCGGATCGTAGCCGATGAATTCGCTACCGAAATAAAAGGAGAGGTTTTTGACCATTTCATCGCGCGGCACTGAAAATTCGCGCATCAGAACAGAGTCAAGACCGATTTTGGCTATATCCGGATGAGCGGCGGCTTTTTCGAGCACCTTGTCATCAATCAGGTTTTTATCCAGCAGATAGTTGTAACGCGCCTTATGGCGAATGATCTTGGTTGTAGCTGAGAGTCGGTAGATGTTATGGATCGCAATCGAAAGAGAGGTTGCCAACTCCATTGCATAGCTGATATCGGTTTCGTTGAAGGGGGTCGAATTTTTATTATTAATGATCTGGATAACACCGATCAGGACTTTCTGAAACTTCATCGGTGCGCAGAGTACCTGCCGAGTCACAAAGCCGCTTTTTTTATCCCAACTGTCGTCAAAGGTCAGGTTGCTGCCGATCATCCGTAATTCATGAGCGTCATAGGCATTTTTAATATTGATAATCGAACCATTGATCGCGCAATAGCCGGCCAGACTGGCATCGCTGATCGGAAGCACAATCTGGCGAATCTCGGTTCCGCTCATGACCTTGGAAAAAAGCATGTTGCGCTTGGCATCCGCCAGGTAGATGGTGACCCGCTCGGCATTAAACAGCCCGGCAATGCTGTCCTTGATCGTGATCAGAATAGTATTGAGATTATCGGCAGAATGAATCTCGTTGATCTTATCCATCAAGCGTTTGCGGTATTCAAGCTGTGTGCGTAAGATCTCGGAATTCTGTGCCATAGCGCCATCCTGTCATATTTTAATTAGTATAACATGCTAACTTTCGAAGACAACCTGTCCAGCAAACGATTTTTCAAATAGGTCTTTTTTGGCATTGCCCCCGAAAATCTCGACCGAGATATCTTCGGTTCCCAGCAATTTAAGGGTAAAAATCGTTCCTGCATGACTGAGTGCCACAACATCAACCAGGCCGCTGCGTCGGCGGTCAAGTCCGTCAGCCAGTCGCAGAATGCCACCAAGACGACTGACAATCAGCTTATTCTTCTCTTCCAGACGCTCATACTCGTCATGCTTCTTTTTGGGGAGTGATTTTCGATGATAGCGCGCTATCAGCGCAATCATCTCCCGCTCGTGAGCAGAGAAGCCGAACAGGTCGGCATGCCGGATCAGGTGGTGGGAATGCTTGTGGTGACTGTTATAGCTGATAAAGTAGCCGACATCATGCAGGAGCGCCGCAGCTTCCAGCATACGCCGCTCGGCTTTTTTGAGAGCATACTCCTGAGCAAGACTATCCAGAATACTTAGCGATATCTTGGCAACATGGCGCGAATGAGGTTCGTCGAAATGGCATGAACGGGCGAATTCGAGTACGGAGGCCTTCCAGTTGCGCTGAGCGGAGGTATCCGGGAGCAGGTTAAGACGCTTCATACACTGAATGACCAGCCCTTCGCGGATACCTCGCTCGTTGACCAGCATCATGTTGGCGTCAAAAAACTTCATCATCTCATCAATTACCACCAGGCCGGCGACGATGATATCGGCACGATCCGGGTTTAAGCCCGGTACTGAGCGCAACGCCTTGATATCTTTACGCACCAGCATGGCCAGCAGATGAACGACTTCGGAGCGCAGCACCTCGAAACCATGCAAGGATGAATAGGTCTGTTTGCGCATGTTCATGGCCATATTGGCCAGCGTGGTGATCGTCCCGCCGGAACCGATAAAGACCGGTACGGCCGGGCGCTGATCATCAGGAAATGATTTTTTCAGCTCTGAACGGACGTAGCGGCGCAGCGCATCAACCTCACTGTCACGCACCGGATCCGACTTCAGGAATCTGTCGGTCATACGAACCGCACCCAGTTCAAGTGAGTAACTGCTTTCGACGTGATTGGCGACGGCACTCATAATCTCGACACTGCCACCACCGATATCGATGATCACATAGCGTTTACCGCTCATATCAAAATTGTGGCGGGCAGACAGCGCCACCAACCCGGCTTCCTCGTCACCCGATATGATCCGGATTTCATGCCCGAGTTCTCTGATCAGCACCTCAATCAGTTCAACGCCGTTGCTTGAACTGCGCACAGCACTGGTGGCGACCGCCTCCACGTCACCGACCTTCAAACCGGTAATCAACTTATGAATGCGCGACATGGCATCAACCGCCCGTGCAAATGCCGCAGCCGAGATTGCACCGCACTCCGCCAGGTTTTCACCAAGTCGGACCGTCGCTTTCTCGTCGTCTAGAATCATGTAACGCCCCTGCAGATCCACCTCAACCACAATACAGCGGATCGAATTGGTACCGATATCGATTGCTGCCAGACGACGCTTTTGCATCCGGACCCTCCCTGCCTGAATAAAGACCCGCGCAGTATGCCTTATCTGTCGGCAAAAGAAAAGGCGAAGCCTTTACGGGCCTCGCCTTTTCTTTTCGATCTTGAAACGGTTTTTATACGACGGTACTATTCAGCGGCAATCTTGCTGCCGTCGAGGTTCAGACCGAGCGCTTCCTTGCGGGAGAGCTTGATTTTGCCGTTCTTATCAACGCCGATACATTTAACCAGAACCGTATCGCCTTCGCTGAGGATATCGGTGACAACCTTGACGCGAGCGGTATCCAGTTCGGAGATATGAACCAGACCATCAGTACCGGGCATGATTTCTACGAATGCGCCAAAATCCATGATCTTGCGGACGGTACCCATGTAGAGGCGCCCTTCTTCAGCTTCGTCCGTCAGGCCGCGAATCATCTGAATCGCCAGATCGCAGGCTTCCTTATTGGTGCTGGCGATATTTATACGACCGGTATCGTCGATATCAACCGTAACGCCAGTTGTTTCAGTGATGTTGCGGATATTCTTGCCACCGGTACCGATGACGTCGCGGATACGGTCAGTCTTGACGTAGATAGTCGTAATACGCGGTGCAAAGGGGGACATTTCCGCACGGGCAACGGTCAGACTTTCAGCCATCTTGCCCAGAATGTGCAGACGACCTTCACGGGCCTGATTGAGGGCCAGCTGCATGATTTCCTTGGTAACGCCGCCGATTTTAATATCCATCTGCACGGCAGTTACGCCTTCGGCAGTTCCGGCAACCTTAAAGTCCATATCGCCGAGATGGTCTTCATCACCCAGAATATCGGACAGAATGGCAAACTTTTGGCCTTCCTTGATCAGGCCCATGGCAATACCGGCTACCGGAGCGGTAACCGGAACACCGGCATCCATCAGCGACAGACAGCCGCCGCAGACAGCCGCCATTGAGGAGGATCCGTTACTTTCCAGTGTCTCGGAAACGATACGGATCGTATAGGGGAAATCTTCATGCTTGGGAATGATAGCCGAGATGGCGCGTTCAGCCAGCATGCCGTGACCGATCTCACGACGACCGGGTCCCAGACGGAAGCTGGTTTCGCCAACAGAGAACGGGGGAAAGTTGTAATGCAACAGGAAGCGTTTACGTGAAGCGCCATAGAGTGAATCAATACGCTGCTCGTCAACTGAGGTTCCGAGAGTCGTAGTAACCAGAGCCTGCGTTTCACCGCGCGTGAAGAGCGCCGAACCATGAACACGTGGCAACAGACCGACTTCGGTGCTGACCGGACGGATGGTCGTTGTAGTGCGGCCATCGATACGGATGCCGGTATCGAGGATATCTGCACGTACACGCTCATATTCAAAATCGCCCAGGAAGGCCTTGATCTGCTTGGCAGAACCTTCGAACTCTTCTTTAAGCGCTTCAATGGTCTCTACCTTGACAGCATCGATCCGGATGTGGCGTTCCTGCTTGTCTTTCAGCTTAACCGCCTCACCGATCTGGTCGTAGGCCAGTTCACGTACCCGCGCAAGCAGGGCTTCGTTGACGACCGGCGGAGCGATGACACGCTTGGCAATGCCGACCTTCTGCTGCAGTTCGATCTGCGCCTTGATCAGCGGCAGCATGGCTTCTTTGGCAAAAAAGACCGCCTCCAGAAGATCATCTTCGGATACGAATTTGGCTTCGCCTTCAACCATGATGACGGCATCAGCACTGGCGGCAACCACGATCTCAAAGTCGCTCTTTTCGAGCTGCTCGGCGGTCGGATTACAGATCAGCTGGCCATCGACGCGCGCAACTTTGGCACCGGCAATCGGTCCCAGAAACGGGATATCGGAAATCATCAGAGCAGCCGAAGCGCCCAGCATTGACAGGATAGCCGGATCGTTGTCCTGATCAGCTGAAACTACCGTTGCAATAATCTGGGTATCGTTCAAATAGTTTTCCGGGAAAAGCGGACGGATCGGACGATCGATAAGTCGGCAGGTCAGTGTTTCCGGATCGGAAGGACGTGCCTCACGCTTGAAAAAACCACCCGGGATCTTGCCGCCGGCATACGCTTTTTCAGTATAGTTGACAGTCAGCGGGAAGAAGTCCTGCCCTTCTTTAGCCTCTTTGGCTGCGACAGCGGTCACCAGCACCATCGTGTCGCCGGCGCTGATCATGACTGCCCCGTTAGCCTGTTTTGCCATTTTGCCGGTAGAAATGGTAATCGTTCTGCCGCCAAACTCAACCTGAACATTGTGTTCCATTATTCTGTTCTCCTCTTCGGTTGCGTTGGGGCCGTCGCTACAATCCCTGCGGTATAAAAATACCGAAGGAACTCTATCCACGCCCCCAACAAAAATAAAAAGGGCTCAAAAAGCCCTTTTATGAAATGAGCACACCGTAAACAGACAGCGGTATACCGGCAGCGCCAGGTATACCGCTGATAACTACCTGCGGATGCCGAGTCGTTCGATAACTGTTTTGTATCTGCCCATCTCTTTACCCTTCAAATAATCAAGCAGACGCCTTCTCTGGCCAACCAGCTTAAGAAGACCACGACGGCTATGGTGATCTTTTTTATGAGTTTTGAAATGCTCGGTCAGGTACGTGATCCGCTCAGTTAAAATAGCAATTTGAACTTCCGGTGAACCTGTGTCGCTCTCATGTTTCTTGAAAGTGTTGATGATTTCTTGCTTTTTTTCGGTTGCCAGCACTTTTTATTCCTCCATTATTTTTAGTAAAGCGTAGTAAAACGCACGCGATTTTTTAGAGTTGAACTACCTACCACATTGTTACCAGCATGTAAAGCCTTATCTGGTTATCTCATTACCGGATCACGCCGCCAGTATTTCAGTCACGGCGGACATCAACTCTTTTAAGTTGATCGGCTTGGAGATCACTCTGTCAGCACGCATTAATTCGGCGGTTGTAAGGAGTACATCCTGATGAAGTTTTACCGACCCGCCTGTCATGGCAATCAAGCCGGTGTGCGGGCTTTTTTTCTTGATTGCGGTTATGACTTCAAATCCGTCCATTTCCGGCATGACAATGTCAGTGATTACCAGATCATAGTGATGAAGTCCAACCAGCTTCAAGCCCTCTTTGCCATTCTCGGCAGTATCAACCATGTAACCCTGCTCTGTGAGGTATTCCTGCAAAAGCAGGCATATTCCGGAATCGTCGTCAATTACCACTATACGCGCCATCGTGCCACTCTCCTCTTGTTGTGTCCTGTCACATCGAGTCCGGAACGCCCACCAGATAGGGATACCTCATCAGCAGCGATTATTCAGGAATGTCATCGCTGCCAAAAAGCAGCTGGCCTGTATCAATAACCGTTTCGAGAGCTTGTGTCAACGACGCCAACTCAGCAGAAGGAAATCCAGACAGAGAACCGGATCATAAACTGATCACTCGTCAGACTCTTATCCCGCCAAAACTTCGCCCACTGCGGCCTTTACATCTTTCAGATCGAGCGGCTTGGAAATAACCTTCTGATTACACATCAATCACAGAAATACGCGCTTCAGCGCGATGACGGCGTCATCTGCACGCCCTGGAACCAACCGTGCGACGGCTGCAAGATTCCCCTCAAACGTTAATCGTACCACTGCCTCCTCCGTACAGACGACCGGCGTTTTCTGCAAAGTGGCATCCCACGTGGGTGCCCTGCCGAATCGAAGCCCCTCAGCTCCTGTGGAGGTGAGGGGAATTTCAATCAGATGAGCTATTGACTGGAGCGGAGACAAAATTACAGATTCTACCCGCCCCGCCTCTGCTGCAGCTTCAAGTTCCATCAGCGTAAGTGCGTCTTCTATACGGAACGGGCCGCTGGCGGTGCGCCGCAACTCCTGCAGGGCAGAGCCGCATCCGAGCTGTCTGCCAATATCGTCGGCCAGAGTACGGATATATGTCCCGCGCGAACAGACAACCCGGATAGCGGCATGCGGCAGATCAAACGAAAGCAGCTCAATGGACAGTATTTCGACATCGCGTGCCTGACGCTCAACTTCAAGTCCCTGACGAGCAAGCTTGTAGAGCGGTTGTCCATTTTGCTTGATGGCTGAATACATGGGAGGGATTTGGCATAGTGGGCCGGTGAAGTCGCAGAGGCAGGCGAGAAGCTGTTCACGAGTTATACAGGAAGGATCTGATTCGGAAAGGATGGTACCGGTCATGTCGAGCGTGTCGGTTGTGACGCCCAGGCGCATCAGGGCTTCATAGCACTTGCAGCCTTCATCGAGAAACGGGATCACTTTGGTCCCGTCGTTAACCGCCACCGGCAGGACACCCGTGGCAAAGGGGTCGAGAGTGCCGGTATGGCCTACCTTACGTGTCCCCAGAATACGGCGGACACGGCTGACGACATCATGAGATGTGATACCGGCCGGTTTGTCAATAACGACGAAACCGTTAATCAAAGAGACGCTTCCACAATGTTATAAATGGCTGCCTTTACCTGCTCAAGGGATCCATCCAGCGTGCATCCGGCGGCATTGTGGTGCCCTCCGCCGCCAAAAGCTGCCGAAAACGTGGCAACGTTAACCTTACCCTTGGAACGGAAACCGACCTTCCATTTCAATGGTTCCAATTGGCGGAAGAAAATGGCAACTTCAACGCCACGGATCGAGCGGGGATAATTGACAAAGCCATCCGTCAGTTCGGCATCGGCACCACTGGCAGCATACATCTCGCTTGACACCGCAACGGACGCAGCCAGTCCGTCTTTAAATACCTCCAGTGTCGGCAGGCATTTCGCTAAAAGTTCAAGTCGTTTTCTCGGCTGATTTTCATAGAGTTTTTCGGCAACGTCCCAGGCATTGACACCACATTCAATCATTTCGCCGGCAACCGAAAAAGCCTCGCGATTGGCATTGGAGTAACGGAATGAACCGGTATCGGTAATGGTGGCAACGTAGATGCAGAGGGCCGTTTCACGATCGAACGTATAACCGTACGCCGTGGCAACCCGGTACACGAGCAACCCGGTAGCAGCTGCCTGCGGGTCGATCAGATTGAAATCAGCAAAATTAGTACAGGAAAGGTGATGGTCGAGGTTGACCGTTGTTGTAACCCGGGCAAAGTCGCAGAATTCGTTTCCGGCCCGTTTGCGCTCACCGATATCCAGAACAAAAGAAACGTCGAAATGGCGGTCGGGAATGTGTCGTACAACGGTGTCGGTGCCCGGCAGAAAGACATACAGATCGGGAACCGGATCACGGTAGTGCACTGTGACATCCTTGCCTATGCAGCGGAGAAAGGAAGCCAGCGCCAGCGAAGAGCCGACGGCATCACCGTCCGGACCTTCGTGGGTTGTCAGCAGAAATGAGGAGTTCGAGCGGATTACATCAACGATTTTCTGGATTATTTCCGTCATGTTCAGTATGTATCTCCTTGATAAGAGATTCTATCCGACTGCCGTAATCGAGGGAATTGTCATATTTGAAAACAAGTTCCGGTGTATGCCGGATGGTGAGTTTTTTACCGATATCGCGGCGAATAAAACCCTTGGCACTGTTCAGGCCCGCTTCTGTATCTTTTTTTGCAGCATCATCACCGATAACAGAGAAAAAAATGCGTGCCAGACTCAGGTCATCGGTAACTTCCACGCCGGTAATGGTTACAAATCCGATGCGTGGATCGTTGAGACCGCGCGAAAGGATACTGCAGATTATTTCATGGATTGTTTCGGCTACTTTTTCAGAACGTTTGTGCATGGGAACCTGTTCAAGACTCAAGGTTCCGGGTTCTAGGTTCAAACACTGCAACCTTGAACCCGGAACTTTGAACCGCTCTTAGAGTTTTGTAGCTATTTTTTCCATCTCGAATGCTTCGATGATATCGCCGACCTTGATGTCGTTGTAGTTTTCAAGTCCGATACCGCACTCATAACCGGTTGAAACGTCCTTGACATCATCCTTGAAACGACGCAGTGAGGACATTTTACCTTCGTAGATAACCATATTGTCCCGCAGCAGACGAACTTGGGCATTACGGACCATTTTCCCGTCAAGTACGTACGATCCGGCAACATTACCGATTTTGGGTACCGAGAAGACGTCCCTGATCTCGGCACGACCCAGGAATTTCTCCTTGAAGGTCGGCTCCAGAAGCCCTTCCATCGCCTTTTTGACATCCTCAACCGCATCATAAATAATGCTGTAGAGCCTGATATCAACCCCTTCGCGTTCAGCATGTCCCTGAGCCTTGACTTCGGGACGTACGTTGAATCCGATGATAATGGCATTTGATGCGGCCGCCAGGTTGACGTCGGTTTCGGTAATTGCGCCAACCGCAGAGTGGATGACGTTCAGTCGGACCGCATCCGTTGACAGTTTGCGTAATGATTCGCTGACCGCTTCGACCGAACCCTGTACGTCGCCCTTGACAACGACGTTGAGATCCTTGACCTCACCGCTCTGAATCCGTTTGTACAGATCTTCCAGCGACAGTTTGGTGTGTTTGGCAAATTCGACTTCGCGCATCTTGATCTGGCGCAGCGTAGCAATCTCTTTGGCCTGTTTCTCGTCTTTCATGGCCACGAAAACATCCCCGGCATCCGGAACTCCGGACAGACCGACTAGTTCGACCGGCATGGAGGGACCTGCTTCCAAAACCTTCTCGCCGCGGTCGTTCTGCATGGCGCGCACACGTCCGGAATGGACTCCGACAACGCAGTAATCGCCTGTCTTCAATGTTCCTTCCTGTACCAGCACCGTGGCAACCGGACCGCGACCCTTATCAAGCCTGCCTTCAACAATGGTACCCTTGGCAAGTTTGTTGGGATTGGCTTTCAGGTCCATCACGTCAGCCTGCAGGAGGACCATTTCAAGCAGTCCTTCCAGATTAAGACGCTGTTTGGCGGACACTTCAACCATGGTGACGTCACCGCCCCACTCCGAAGAAACGATGCCCTGTTCGGTCAGTTCTTGTTTGACTTTTTCCGGTCTGGCTCCCGGTTTGTCGATCTTGTTGATCGCGACAATAATGGGAACTTCGGCAGCCTTGGAGTGATTGATAGCCTCACGGGTCTGCGGCATGACACCATCGTCAGCAGCGACAACCAGAATTACGATATCGGTAACTTTGGCACCACGAGCACGCATGGCGGTAAAAGCCTCATGTCCCGGCGTATCGAGGAAGGTTATCTTGCGGCCATCAAGTTCGACGTCGTAGGCGCCGATATGCTGAGTAATGCCGCCCGCTTCGCCGGCGATAACGTTGGCCTCACGAATCGCATCCAGCAGAGACGTTTTACCATGGTCAACATGCCCCATGATAGTAACGACCGGTGGCCGCTTAACAAGTGTGTCTGGCGCGTCAGGTGTCGATTCCAGAATTTCGTCCAGGTCGACGGCAATGTTTTCAACTTCGTATTCGTACTCAGACGCCAGAATAACAGCCGTATCATAATCGAGGGCATGGTTAATCGTAACCATCATCCCCATTTTCATTAGAGACTTGATCAGATCATTGGCCTTGATACCGAGACGTTTGGCGAGTTCGCCGACAGAAATACTCTCGGAAATTTTGATAATACGTTTGATAGCCTTGGGAACCGTGATCTCAGTTTTCCGGGTATCCGAAACCTTTTCCTTGCTGCCCCGTTTTTTGGAACCCTTGTAGGTGGGATCAAAGGCGCGTTCGCGTTTTTCGAGTATTTCGTTTTTGCGCGGCTGCTCTTTTTTCTTGGGCGGAGCACCTTTTTTAGCACCTTTACCGGCGTCACCATAACCCGCAGGCCCGTCCTTTTTGGCACCGGCACGACGGTTATCCGCTCCGGGTGCAGGAGCTCCCAATTGAACCTGCTTCATACGTGAACGGTCAAGTTCGGTGGCAGGAGCAGATGGAGTAGCGGGTGCCGGGCGTCTCTGTTCATAACCGGCAGAAGGGGGGCGACGCGTGTCAGCAGCGCCAGGTGCTGGCCTTCTCTGATCCGCAACTGCGGCAGGCGCTGGTCGGCGCTGTTGTTGAGCTGCATCCTGGGATGGACGGGCGGGAGCAACCCGTTCGGTAACCGGACTCTCTTTGGTGACAACGCGAGTCGGACGATTGGTGACACCCGGGATTTCCATCATACCGAGAATTCTGGCCTGGTTCGGCCCGGCTTTGGCCGGCTCTGGAACGACGTCCGGTACGTTGACTACAGGCTCGCTGACTACCTTTTCAACCGACACCGGTTTTTCAACCGCTGCGTCGGCGAGAGCTGATTCTACCGGCGTAACAGCAGCAACAGGGGTCGTGGCAACCGGGGCAACAGAGATCGTGGCAACTGAAGCAGCCGGTACAGGAGCGACTACCGGTTCGGGCTTGACAATCTCCGTTACCGTTTCAACAACGGCCGGTTCTTCCGGAGCCACGACCTTGGCGGCTCTTCGGCGGATTATATTAGAAGCAACGCGAACCTCTTCAGTCCCGTTTTCCCGTACCGGAGGCGCTGTCAACCTCTCAACGACATCTTCATCAACCTGCGATGTAGCCGTCTTGGCGTCAACACCGATTTTTTTAAGTCTGGCAATGGCTTCTTTAGGCTCTACGCCCAGTTTCTTTGCCAATATGCCCACACTGATTGTACCCATACCCTTTATACCTCCCCCAGGAAGTTCACATATCTTTCAATCGCCGTACGCAGCGGAACAACAAAACCACCTGCAGTTATCGAAATAGCACTGCGTGGCGCTTTGCCCAAAATTGATCCGAAATCTGCTTTTGTCAACACTCTCTGCAGCGGCACATGCTTTACCGACGCCAGAATAATAATTTTTTCACCAATTGCAGGCGACACATCGGATGCCAACAGCACGAGGCCCGGCTTGTGTTTGCTGCGCAAGGCATCGCTAACCATGGAACCGCCGCCGACTATCTTGCCGGCCTTGTTTGCCAGACCTATCAATCCGGAAACCCGATCTGCCAACTGCTGCCTGACGTGCGAGACCATGGCTTCGGACGACATAACCGTCACATCCTGCTTGAATGCCCGTTTGAATTGTCGCTGATCTACAGCCTTTGCCAGACAGGCTGTACTCATACAGGTGTAGGCTCCCCTTCCGGGAAGTCGCAATTCAGGATCAGGCAAGACTTCCATCTCCGGAGAAAGCACGAAGCGCAGCAACAGGTTTTTATCTTTGCACGCTCTACAGGCAATACAACTACGCTGAGGAGCGACGGCATTTTCTGAGCGCGCCATGGTTCTGCTTACGCCGCAATTTCTTCGGCAGATTTTTCCAGCACTTCTTCTGGTGTCACATCTGTTACGACATCTTCCGTCTGCGCTGTTTCAGTTTCCTGCAACGGTTCTTCATCAGCTTCATCAGCCTCGGTAGCATCGTAGGATGAGAACTCCTGTAGTTCCGCTGCAGCTACTTTTGATTCGCTCTTGATATCGATCCGGCATCCGGTCAGACGGGCAGCAAGACTGACGTTCTGCCCACGTTTTCCGATCGCCAGCGAGAGCTGATCATCGGCGACGATAATCTCAAGAGCTCGTTTTTCCTCATCGACAAAGACCTTTGAAACCTGGGCAGGCGAGAGTGCATTGCAGGCAAAACGGGCAATATCCTCGGACCAGGGCACGATATCAATCTTTTCGCCGCGAAGTTCAGAGACGACATTCTGTACACGGGCACCGCGCATACCAACGCAAGCGCCAACCGGATCAACATCACGGTCGTTTGATGATACCGCAATCTTGGCACGACTACCGGCATCGCGCACGATGGCATTAATTTCAACGATACCCTCGGCAATTTCCGGCACCTCTGCTTCGAAAAGCTTGGCCAGCATGCTGGGGTGCGTACGTGAAAGCATAATCTGAGGACCTTTGGTCGTCATACGAATCTCGGTGATAATAGCCCGAATGCGGTCGCCGGGACGGTAGACCTCACGCGGCATCTGCTCCTTGGCCGGCAGCACCGCTTCGGCGCGCCCCAAATCGATCAGCAGTTCGCCCTTTTCAAAGCGACGCACCATGCCGGTGATAACTTCCCAGATTCGGTCACTGTATTCGTTATAAATAGTTTCACGTTCAGCATCACGAACCTTCTGTATGATAACCTGCTTGGCAGTCTGTGCCGCAATACGGCTGAAGCCGCTGGCGTCCAGCTTTTCGCCCAGCGAGTCACCGAATTCAGCTTCAGGATCAATCTCATGAGCTTCATCCAGGCTGATCTCTTTGTAGGAATCCTGAACGTCCTCGACAACCGTCACAAACTCGAACAGTTCAACTTCACCGGTTTCATGATTGTAGTGAGCTTCCAGATCGCGGGTATTGCGGTATTTCTTGTTGGCAGCCGTCAATACAGCCTGCTCCATCGCCTCCAGAACTACCTGGCGGTCGATGCCCTTCTCCTTTACAAGCTGGTCAATAGCATGTTTGAGATTAATAACAGTATCCACGATTGCTTCTCCTTACTGGCGTGTATAAAATAATAGAGATCAGAATTCAAATTCCAGATTGGCCTTTGCAACCCGTTCCAGAGGTATTGAGGCGGTCTGCCCTTCGGCAAGCGTCATCTTCACAACCCCGTCCACAAGCCCGTCGAGCGTCCCGAGAAAGGTTTTACGTTTATTGCCGCTGTCATCAGGTTGCGGCTGATAGGTACGGACTTTTATCAGGCGACCGGCAAAGCGATCATAATCTGCTTGTGTTTTCAGCGGGCGGTCCAGACCGGGTGACGAAACCTCCAGCGTATAGGCGCCGGGAATGACTTCCTCAATATCAAGAATTGCCGACAATTCACGACTGACAGTGGCGCAGTCGTCAAGCATGACTCCACCCTCCTTATCGATAAACAGCCGCAAAACAGCATCCCGTCCTACCCGGCCGAATTCGACATCAACCAGTTCAATTGACAACGACTCCAATATCGGCAGTGCAATCAAACGAATGGCACTACTGGTATTTTCTTTCGACACGGCCATCTTGAACTCCACAAACAAAAAAAGTGAGCTTTGCGAGCTCACTTTCGAGTGAACATAAATTTTGTCATACCTACCACGCTAACAGGTTAATTGCAAGCAGATTTATTAATTACCTGCAGGTTACTTTATACAGACCCGCCGTACTTCCAGAATATCAGTCAATCCGTGAAGCACCTTCAGGATACCGTCCTGCTTCAGTGTACGCATTCCGTCAAGAGCGGCCTGGCTCTTGATATGATCCGAATCGGAACGGCGCTTGATGAGCGCCTTGAGAGCCGGTGTACATTCCAGCACCTCATAAATACCAAGACGGCCGCGATAACCGGTATGTCCACAGCGGTCACACCCGACCCCTCTGAACAGCGTGACGTCAGCGATACCGAGACCCGTACCGGCGAATTCATCGCGCCCATACTCATCAATGAGTTCGTTAAACTCCTCATCCGACGGGAAATAGCTCTCCCGGCAATCTGCACAGAGTCGGCGCGCCAGTCGCTGTGCAAGAACACAGAGCAGTGAATCCGAAAAACTGTAGGGATCAAGCCCCATCTCAAGCAAACGGGTAATCGTCTCGGTAGATGAATTGGTATGCAGCGTCGAAAAGACCAGATGCCCGGTCAGCGAGGCCTCTACTGCCGTGCTGGCGGTCTCCTCGTCACGCATCTCGCCGACCATGATCACATCCGGGTCAAGACGCAAAAACGAGCGTAACGCAGCTGCAAACGTAAAGCCGATGCGCGGATTTACCTGCACCTGTCGCAGTCCGGCCTGTGTGATCTCGACCGGGTCCTCGGCGGTCCAGATTTTACGGCTGGCCTGATTAATCAGAGCCAGACCGGAATGCAGCGTCGTCGTTTTACCCGATCCGGTCGGACCGACGACTAGCACCAGACCATGCGGACTATTAAGCGATTCTTTGAAAACACGCAGATTGCGCTCGGTCAGCCCGAGATCGGAAAAACCGATCGGATCGCCACTGGCCAGAAGACGCATGACCACGTCTTCCAGACCGCCGACGGTCGGCATGGTAGCCACACGCAGTTCGATATCAAGCGGACCGAACTTTTTGAATTCAATCTTGCCATCTTGCGGTTTGCGCCGTTCGGCTATATCAAGATCAGCCATGATCTTGATTCGTGACGGAAGCGCAAATTTATACTTGTACGGGATTTTCTGGTACACGGAGCAGTGTCCGTCAACACGGGTACGAACAACGACATCCTTCTTGCCGGGATACGGTTCGATATGAATATCGGAGGCCTTTTTCATGTAGGCATCATAAATGATCTTGTTGACCAACTTGACGATGACACTGTCTTTTTCGGTAACCTTCTTGGTTTCTTCTTCGATATCCGGTTCATCGCCGTTTGAACTTTTACTTAACAGATCAACGATACTATCAGGAACGATGTCAAGGTTGACTTCATCACTGGCGGATGCCGTACTGAACGAATCTATGTTGTACAACCGCTTTAACGACTCGGATATACTGGTTTCCGTCGCTATGGCGCTGATGATTTTCAGCCTGATGCTGTCTTCGAGTTCGCGTAGATCATGCGCTTTAAGCGGCTGGACCATCGCCAATGTCAGTGTATTCCCGATTTTTGATATCGGAGCAATACGCTGTTTCTGAGCGTAGACGGCACTGATATAGCGGGACAGTCCCAGATCAAGGTCGGGTACTTTGACCTGTACGAAGGGCATATCGTACTGCCCGGCGATCGCCTTTGAAAGAGCCTCATCTTCGACATACCGCAACTTGAGCAGCGCCCGTTCAAGCGTGATGTTACCCTGCTTGGCAACCTCGCGGGCATGGGTGAGTTTCTGCTGGTCTAGAACACCGGCCGCAAGCAGAATATCCGCCAGCTTGGGACGTTTGTTCTTGTTATCAAGGACAAAGCTGAGATCACTCTCCTTGATAAAACCGAGTTTGCAGAGCAACTGGCCGACCGGTTGATCAGGGAAGACCTTTTGCAGATCGAGCGCTTCACTCAGCTGTTCCTGAGTTATAAGCCCTTGCTCTATCAGCAATTCTCCGACTCTTTTTACACCCATGACAAACTCCCCGAGTCAAAAAAAAACGCCCGATCCGTGGTACGAAGTTCGAGCGTTATAGCAGAAAAACCGCTAAAGTAAAACAGTTTCACTGGATAGTTATGCTGTATCCATTTGCCGTCAAGAGATCCTGAATGATCCGGTCCAGCGGACGATCCGTGATAAAAACCCCTCCCTCGGGCCGGGAAGGTTCATCCACACTGAAACCGGACATATGGATGGCGTAGGCTCCGTTTTTATCCTTCAGCAACGTCTGACGGCTGTATTCACCGTTCAGTTTCATACGGGCAATGATTTTTTCCGTTACCGCACGGAAATCATCTTTTGCATTCAGGATAACAACTTTAAAACCCATCGTTTCCAGAATTCTGAAGAGCGTGTAGTTAACCGGATTTCCGTCGAAATGTGAGACAACATAACGCTGACCACCCTTCTCGAAATAGCGTTCCGCCTTGACTGACAGCGAAATTCCGTTCGTATCGGCAGCAAAGACCTCCAGGCGGCGGTCGCGGTCTGCTGTAACTGACAGCGACGCCAGAATGGCATCCATCAGCGAATCGCGTCCGGATGCGGTTATCAACGACAGGGAGCGGGACGAAACATGACCACTGCGAGCAGGTGCAGTTGCAAACGGTTCATGAAGCGCAAAACCCTCTTTTTTGAGAAAGGCGCTCAATGCCGCCGGTGCAGCTTCAGCAGCACTGTTCACCAGTACGACATCTTGAGCAATGAGACTATCAGCTTTTTTTTCAACTTTGAAATCGGCATGCACCGTCAAGGTCGGGTCGCTGCCAAAATCAAGGCTGAAATTTTCCTCGACCGAATAAAAACCGGCCGCTGACAGCAGTGTTGAGAGTGAACGGTTTGTTGCCAGAGGGTGTGCAGAAACTATTCTGGTTAAGGGATCTTTTTCCTCAATCAGTGCCTTGACCAGTGGCGGGATCGTACCGGTCTGGTCCAGCAGAATACGACCGCCGTTCATTCCAGCAAAGGCGGGGTATCGTGACGGATCGAGCGTTAACGAAAAAGTATCGGTCTGCAGTGACAGCGGTTTCTGCAGCTCGGCTGTTCGCGGAATAATGGTATCCCAAGCGGCCTGCAACCTGGTTACCGCTTCCTGTTCGGAAAGCGGCGCACTCGGGGCTGAGAGACTGAATGTCTGGCGCGGAGCCGTTTCGGCTGCGTGCGGTAAAGTCGCTGCAGAGGAGAGTTTGAGTCTGCCATCAATTCCGCGCTGAATCGGTGGAATCAGGATCGTCTGGCCAATTTTGAGCCGCTTGATGTCATAAATATTATTTTCGCGACGGATTTCATCGATAAAAACATCGGCTTCCTCATTACTGAGTCCAAAATCGCGCATCAGAATTTTAAACAGGTGATCGCCGGACTTGACCGTATAGGGGGTGCCGGTGCGGGATGAGCGGGAATGCACACCATGAACAACAGCCGGGCGATGTTTTTTCGCCGAAGGACGTTTCGCTTTAGCAGGAGTATCAGCCAGAGCCGCAGGATCAATTTCGTACTGCGCATCCATGGCAGCCTGTACCGCAGAGACATACAGGAGCGCGTTGACAACAGCCGCTGCTATGAATGTGCTACGGAAGAAGGTACACTGGAACATCGGATCTCCAAATCATCATTTCGGTAGTCAGATCAATGAAGCTCAATTGCGCGAAACGACAAAAGCACGCACTTTGCCGTTTTTCTGGTATATACGGATATCACCCTTCTGCGGGATAGTGCCACTCAACACGAGAATTCCATTCTTCTTTTCACGGGAACTGATCGTATATTCCGGACTACCGACAAACTCACCGGTAACTTCGCGAATGAACGATTCCGAAAGCATCGAGCCTTTCACTACCAGTACCTGCAGCGCTGTCAACTCGCCGTTCTTGCTGAAAACCCGGAATTCGGCCTGCGGGCCGACGTAGCGCTCCCAGCCGGGATGCCCGGCAGCATAGGAAGCGTCATGCCCTCCCTGCGGAATAAATTTCGGCAACTGCGCTTTTGGCGACGGTTTTTCTACCGGTGCCGGAGCCGGTGCCACTACAGCAGGCGTCTGCAACCGGGGTGGCGTAACCGCTCCTGCCGGGGCGGCTTTTACTGGCGGAACGGCCACATCGCGCTGTCCCTCTGCGGGTTTGCTGCCAGCTTTCAGCGAAGCGATCAACTTTGGGTTCTGCCGCACAGCGTACCACCCGGCACATCCGCACACCAGCAGAGCCACCACAATCAGTATCGTACTTTGTTTCAGAAATATTGACGGGGGGCGGTAGTTCTGCTCAAACGCCAGCAGGAGTTCATCCGGAATCGGCTCTTCCTCGTGCGAAGTATCATGGTTGATGCGAAACCCGGCCGGAGCAACCGGCGCAGAAGCAGAGGCACTGACCGGCGAAGGTTGTGCCTGCGGTTTCAGACCGGTCAGACTCGTCGGACTCGTCGGACTGGTCTGAGGTTTCGGAGTGGTCTGCGGTATCACGCTGACCGGAGGTTTCGGGCTGGCCGCAGGTTGCGCGACCGGTTTCGGCATCAGATCGGCGCACTCTTCAGCAGAGTTTTGCACAAACGTCTTTTCGGGCGGTTCTTGCGGGGGTGACGCTGCCTTTATAACTGCCGCCTGAAGCGGCCCGGCATCCTTGAGCAGTTCATCCAGCTGAGCGTCAGAATCATCAGAAATCAGCGGCGGCGCAGCTTCCGGAAGTGTTCCCGAATCCTCTGTCGAGACAAGCGGAATATAAATCTTGTACCATTGACTGCCGAGAAGCTCCTTGAGGTTTTTTTGAATTTCCTCCGCCAGCTGCTCATTCGGCTGATTCAGGTCTACCAGATGCTCAAACAGCCCCTTGACAGGACCAACCTTGTCGTTCCCTTCATGCATCAGAATAAACTTGGGAGCCCCGCCACCAAGCAGCATCTGGATGTGACTGGCAACACTCTCACCGGTCACGCCGCCAATCTTTTCCTGGATAAATACTGTATTGGGACGCTTTTCAAAGACATCCTTCAAACCCTGGTCAAAATCGGTCACAACATCAGTGATAACCTTGAGTTTCGGCTGAAGATAGCTCTTGAGATAGACAGCCTTGGGACTGTCCGATATGAAAAGCATATTAAGCATGAACAACCTTTTAATGGAAATGCTCTGTTATGTACACGCCCTAACCTGTATTGTCAACAGCAATGCACGCTTACGCCGCTTTCAGAAAGCATCTGCGCATCATTCGTACAATGCCTGCCGTACAATTTCTGCCTGCTGTTCGGCATGCAGATGGTGCGAGCCAACCGCCGGGCAGGCATCCGCCGGTCTCCCGATATAGCTGACAGAAAGCTGCAACCGAGCAAATTCGCGGGAGACAGAATGCCAAGCCCCCATGTTTTCAGGCTCTTCCTGCACCCAGACCAGAGTACAGTCAGCCCGGCAGGCGGTAAGAACGCGCCTGATTTCATCCCTGTCAAGCGGATAAAGCTGCTCCAGCCTGACCAGCCCCACATCTCCTCGCCCTCCACGCTGCCGCTCTTCAAGCAGATCATAATATACCTTGCCGCTGCAGAGCAGCACACGCGCAGCGGCAGCCAGCTCCGGCATGTCAGCGATGACCGTCTGAAACGTACCTGCGGAGAGATCTGTAAGTGAAGAGCTGCAGCGCTGATGACGCAGCAGACTCTTGGGAGTAAAGACGATCAGCGGCTTACGGAACAACTGCAGCATCTGACGCCGCAGCAGATGAAACATCTGGGCTGGCGTGGAGGGGTTGGCAACTACCATATTTTCATGGGCACAGAGCTGCAGAAAACGCTCGATGCGGGCGCTGGAATGCTCCGCCCCCTGCCCTTCGTACCCATGCGGAAGCAGCAGAACCAGTCCACTGGCACGATCCCACTTTGACTCACCACCTGCAATAAACTGATCGATGATCACCTGGGCACCATTGGCAAAATCACCAAACTGGGCCTCCCACAAGGTCAGACAATACGGCGTTTCCAATGAATAGCCGTATTCAAATCCAAGCACGGCAAACTCTGACAGCATACTGTTCCAAACCTGAAAGTTGGAACCGTTACGCGTAAAATTATCCAGCGGCGTATAGCTGCGCTCATCATGCGTATCAACCACAACACAATGGCGATGATTAAAGGTGCCGCGCCGTGAATCCTGGCCGGAGATCCGCACTGAAATCCCCTGCTCCAGCAGTGTGGCGTACGCCAGTGTCTCGGCGTTGCCCCAATCGATACCGCTCCCGGTCACGACAGCCTCGCACCGTTTCTGCATCAGGGTATTTATCTTGGGGTGCGCAGTGAAACCGGCGGGCAGTTCAGCCAGTCGCCGGGCTGCGCTCACGAGGCTGTCTGCCGTAATCGCCGTTGCGACCGGTACGTCGGAGTATTCGCGACTGATACCGCTCCACATCTCGCTAAAACCGGCGGCCTGCGGCTCAGGCTGACGCCCGAACGACGCTTCCAGCGCGTCGGTAACCTGCTGCTGTACCCGCTGCAACGTCTCTTGCGTGACGATACCTTCTGCTGCCAGCGTCTCGGCATAAATACGATTGACCGGCGGACGCTCGGAAATCTGGCGGTACATGAGCGGCTGCGTAAAAGCCGGTTCATCGCCCTCATTATGACCGTGCCGACGGTAACAGATCAATTCGATGACGACATCGCTGCGATAGGTCCGGCGGTATTCCATCGCCAGGTTGACGATATGCAGTGCCGCCTCGGGGGCTTCACCCTGAATATGAAAAACCGGGCAGGCCAGCATCTTGGCGACATCGGTCGCGTAGCGTGTCGAGCGGGAATCTCTCGGGAGCGTCGTGAAACCGATCTGATTATTGAGCACGATATGCAGCGTTCCGCCGGTGCTGTAACCGTCCAGCCGGGACATGTTAAGCAGTTCCATGATGCTTCCCTGTCCGGAAAAAGCGGCGTCACCATGAATCAGAACCGGCAGCACCGAGGCAGCACCATCGCTGCCATCAGAATATTTAGCAGCATAGCGATCCTGACGGGCGCGGCTTTTACCTTCTACCACCGCATTGACCGCTTCCAGGTGGCTCGGGTTAGCCGTGATCGTCAGATGCAGACGACGGCCATCCCGCACGGTTTCATGCGAATAGCCCTTGTGATATTTAACATCTCCGTCACCGATTACATCAGATGCGTCTACATCTTGAAACTCGGCAAAGATCGCCTCGTACGACTTGTTAAAGATGTGGGCAAGTACGTTCAGCCGACCGCGATGCGACATCCCCAGCACCAGATCGCTGATTCCCGCTTCGGGACAGATGCGCACGACACGGTCCAGAACCGGAATCAGCACATCACCCCCTTCCAGCGAGAAGCGTTTTTGCCCGATGAAACGGCGATGCAGAAACGACTCGAATTGAGCCGACTGATGAAGTTTGGTCAGGATCTGCGTCTTTTCTTCAGCAGAAAAACCGGGTTGATTGCGGCACGGTTCCATCCGGTCAATCAGCCACTGGCGCTCATCCGGGTCCTGAATATGCATGAACTCGACACCGATCTCCTGGCAGTAACTGGCACGCATCACGGTCAGAATTTCTCGCAGGGTAGCCTGCTGCTTCATATAGCGGCGGCAGGTAAAGGTTGTATCAAGATCATGTTCGTCAAGACCGAATTCGCTAAGTTCGAGCAGCGGGTGATGCAGTTGGCAGGGGGAGAGCGGATCGGTGCAGGCCAGCAGATGACCAAGAGTGCGATAGCGGTAGATCAGTGACTGTACTCCGGATTGTTTCAGAGCTTGCTGCGCATCAAACTGATGAACGATGGAAGAGTTGGCAGTGGAGGCGAGTTCAAAACCGGAGAAAAAAGCATGCCAGTCAGGAGGAACCGAACTGCGGTCGCGCTTCCAGTCATTGTGAAGTGATTCCAGCCATTCATCCGAGACCTGTGCTAAAAATCCCTCTTCCATTCGCTTCCCCTCTCAGTGTGCAAAAAGGTACACAACGGGCGGGAGACTAGCACAAATCGGACTTCCAGGGAAAAATAAAATCACATAAAAACTGCGGGTATCAAAATGTATCAGAAATTTTTCTTGACTTGAAGGTGGCATTCAGGCTAAAGAATCCTTCCGCATATGGTGGCCATGGTGAAGCGGTTAACACATACGACTGTGACTCGTACATACGAGGGTTCAAATCCCTCTGGCCACCCCAAAAACTCAAACTTGCTGAAATAATGCAAGCTACTGCTATATAAATAGGCTTTTTCGCGTGTTCACCACAATCTTTAGCACACGGGAGAGCCTATTTTTATGTCTGACCTCACAAAAATTTCAAATACAGATTACTTCCGGTTGCGAATTCCAAAAGACATTAGACAATTTTTCCGTAACCGTCATCCGAGCAGCATCTATATTCCCACGGATTATCCGGCTATTTTGACCTGAAGTTGATGGACTCACAGGAGGTCAGCATAAACTAATCGGTCACAGATTTCTCCGTGACCGATTAGTTTTCGCACTAAAAAACCTTTACTATTAATCACTCATGCGCTCATAGAATTATTTTTACACAGTGTTGTTTCTCAGCCGGAGGCTTTTCGATTTCGCTACCCTCTACAAACCCAGCTGTTTAAAGAAGTCGTTCCCCTTGTCGTCAACCAGGATAAAGGCCGGGAAGTCTTCAACCTCGATCTTCCAGACCGCCTCCATGCCCAGTTCCGGGAAATCGATACATTCAACCTTCTTGATATTTTCCTCTGCCAGAACAGCGGCCGGGCCGCCGATCGAACCGAGGTAGAAACCGCCATTTTTCTTGCACGCATCGGTTACCTGCTGGCTGCGGTTACCCTTGGCGATCATGACCATCGATCCGCCATTCTCCTGCAGCAGTCCGACGTAGGAATCCATACGCCCGGCGGTGGTCGGTCCAAATGAGCCGGAAGCCTTGCCGACCGGGGTTTTAGCGGGACCGGCGTAATAGATGGGGTGATTTTTGAGGTAATCGGGCAACGGTTTGCCGCTGTCCAGAATTTCCTTGAACTTGGCGTGGGCGATGTCACGTCCAACCACGATCGTGCCGGTCAACAGCAGCGGCGTGGAAACCGGATGTTTGCTCAATTCCGCCAGGATATTTGCCATCGGCTGATTGAGGTCAATCTTGACACCATGGCTATGTTTGCCACGATACTGTTCCGGGATCAGGCGACCCGGATTGCGGTCCATCTGCTCGACAAAAAGGCCATCTTTGGTGATCTTGGCCTTGATGTTGCGGTCGGCGGAACAGGAAACACCCATTCCGACCGGGCAGGAAGCACCGTGACGCGGCAGGCGGATGACACGCACATCATGGGCAAAGTATTTACCGCCGAACTGGGCGCCGATACCTAGTTTCTGTGCCGCTTCCAGCAGTCTGTTTTCCAGTTCGATGTCGCGGAAGGCCTGGCCATGTTCATTGCCGGCAGTCGGCAGACCGTCATAATATTTGGCAGACGCCATTTTAACATGCTTCAGACAGGCTTCTGCACTGGTGCCGCCGATAGCAAAGGCGATATGATAGGGAGGACAGGCGGCTGTGCCGAGTGTCTTCATCTTGTCAACCAGGAATTTAAAGAGCGTATCCGGCGTCAAAAGCGCTTTGGTTTCCTGGTACAGATAGGTCTTATTGGCAGACCCGCCCCCTTTGGCAACGAAGAGGAATTTGTATTCCATGCCGGGAGTAGCGTACAGATCAATCTGGGCCGGCAGATTGGTGCCGGTGTTGATCTCTTCGTACATATCCAGCGCAACGGTTTGGGAATAGCGCAGATTCTCTTCCGTATAGGTCTTGTAGACCCCTTTTGAAAGCCACTCCTCATCGGTCACGCCGGTCCAGACCTGCTGCCCTTTTTTGCCCACAATCGTGGCGGTACCGGTATCCTGACAGACCGGCAGCTCGAAATTGGCGGAGATTTCAGCATTGCGCAGAAACGCCAGAGCAACACCCTTGTCGTTCTGAGAGGCTTCAGGATCGGTCAGAATCTTGGCCACCATTTCATTATGTTCGGGACGCAGGGTGAACGAGACGTCACGCATGGCCTCTTTAGCCAGAATAGCGAGTGATTCGGGGCAGACCCGGATGACTTCCTGATCACCGAATTTTTCCAGAGAAATATACTTTTCGGTCCCCTCGATCTTGCGATAGACAGTCTGGTCCTTCGACAGCGGAAACGGTTCCTGATACACAAACGGCTTGGTAGACATTGATACTCTCCTTTCGATGGGGATTGGTACTGTAACGGATATTGTATACAGTTCAACGACACATTTTAAGTAATGCAAGCCGCTGGATAAATCAAGGCAAAACTTGTTGGTCAATCGTTCTATCAACGCGGCACTTGCGTGCGGAGGGGCTCTGCCGGTATACTGCGCCGATTCTGAATACCAAGGAGATGACACCAATGACACCACGACTACCCGCCGAATGGGAAATACAGGATGGCGTGCTGCTTGCCTGGCCCCATGAGGGAACCGACTGGGCTTACATACTTGACGACGTCCGCCCGGTTTTTTCCGAAATCATTCGCCAGATCAGTCGCTTTGAACGGGTACTGTTAACGGCACCCGATGCCGCCTCGGCCACCCGTTACCTGGAATCGGCCTCTGTCGACCTGAGCAGGGTCACCATCTGCGAACTACCCAGCAACGATACCTGGGCACGCGATTTCGGTCCAGTGACGGTTATCTACAACGACACGCCGGTGCTGATGGATTTCGGCTTCAACGGCTGGGGGCTCAAATTCCCCGCCAACCATGACAATCAGATCACCCGTAACCTCAAGCAGCAGGGGGCTTTGCTGCCGAAACTCAACAGTATCGGCATGATTCTGGAGGGGGGCAGCATCGAGAGCGACGGCCTTGGGACCATCCTGACTACCTCCAAATGCCTGCTCTCTCCCAACCGTAACCCGCAGCTGGATGCCAACGAAATCGCGCAGGCGCTCTCCTCGCTGCTGGGCGCCTCGCGACTGCTCTGGCTTAAAAACGGCTGGCTGGCCGGCGATGACACCGATGCACATATTGACACGCTGGCCCGGATCTGTCCGAACAATACCATCGTCTACCAGGCCTGCGACAGCCCGCTTGACGAGCATTACCAGCCGCTTAAACTGATGGAGGCTGAGCTGAAGGGCTTTACGGCGCCGGATGGCTCTCCCTACACGCTAATCCCGCTCCCCTGGCCGACCGCCCGCTTTGATGAAGATGCACGCCGACTGCCGGCCACCTACGCCAACTTTCTGATCATCAATCACGCCGTGCTGGTGCCGACGTATCGTGACCCTGAGAATGACCGCCTCGCCCAGGAACGGATCGCAGGAGCTTTCCCGGGACGAGAAGTGATCGGTATCGACTGCCTGCCGCTCTTGCAGCAGCATGGTTCGCTGCACTGCGTGACCATGCACCTGCCGCAGGGGGTACTTGCGTGAAACAGCTCAAGATCGCCCTGATACAGCAACGCTGCAGCAGTGATCGCCGCACAACCATCGATAAAACTGTCGGCATGGTCCGCCAGGCGGCCGCTGCCGGTGCCGAACTGGTTGTCTTGCAGGAGTTGCACACCTCGCTCTATTTTTGCCAGATTGAAGACCCGACCCTGTGCGATCTGGCCGAAACGATTCCCGGCCCTTCCAGCCAGCTGTTTGGTGATCTGGCTCGCGAACTGGGTATCGTGATCGTAGCATCCCTCTTCGAGCGCCGTGCTGCCGGTCTGTATCACAACACGGCCATCGTACTGGAAAAAGATGGCTCGCTTGCCGGAAGCTACCGCAAGATGCATATTCCGGATGACCCCGGCTTCTACGAAAAGTTCTATTTCACACCCGGTGATCTTGGCATTACACCTATTAAAACCTCGGTCGGCAAGCTGGGACTGCTGGTCTGCTGGGATCAATGGTACCCGGAGGCGGCCCGTCTCATGGCGCTGGCCGGTGCCGACCTGTTAATCTACCCAACCGCCATCGGCTGGGATCCAGCCGATCCGGTCGATGAGCAACAGCGCCAACGCGAAGCCTGGATAACCGTGCAGCGCGGCCACGCCATTGCCAACGGCCTGCCGCTGCTGGCGGTCAACCGGGTTGGCCTTGAAACTGTTTCAGCAGAAGCGGAGAGCGGCATACAGTTCTGGGGCAGCAGCTTTGCAGCCGGACCGCAGGGAGAACTGCTGGCCGAGGGATCTCGTGATGATGAAGAAATAATTGCCGTGACGCTGGATCTGGAGCGCAGTGAGCAGGTTCGCCGCATCTGGCCGTTTCTGCGCGACCGGCGCATTGACGCCTACGGTGATCTTGTAAAACGATATCGGGACTGATCATGACACTTCCTGACAAGGAAATTCTGGAAGCGCTCTCCAGCTCACGCATCCTGACCTCAATGATCACCCCGGCTGTTCTGATCTCAGCCTGTGGAACCCTTATTTTCTCTACGTCGGCCCGCCTTGGACGCATTTTTGACCGGGTTAACGTCATGAAAGGGGAAGTTGAAGCCATCGTGACCGGCAGCATTTCACATCCTGAAAAACGGATGGAGCACCTGCGCGGCCAGATTGAACTACAGCGACGGCGGGCAACCCTGATCCAGAAAGCCATGGTATCACTCTATTCGGCGACACTCTGCTTTGTAGCCGCCAGCCTGGCAATCGCCGTCAATGTGGCCTACGGCAGCAATGCCACCGCCTGGATTCCGACGCTGATCGCCTTGACCGGTGGCCTTTTTCTGTTTGCCGCCTCCTCGCTGCTGCTCTACGAAAGCCGCTTCAACCTGCGCTTCGTTTACCGCTCAATCGACTTTATCGAATTTCTTGAGTCGAAGGCCGTCGAAAAAAACTGTCCGACACAGGTCCCCAAAACATGAAGGTTCTTTTTATCCATCCGCACGGCAGCAACTGGCTGCCCGGCATGCGGGACATCACCACGATCTTCAACCTGATGCCGCCCTTGGGGATCATGAGTATCGCCGCCGTTCTGGAGCAGCATGGCATTCCGGCCCGGATTCTGGACTGTTACGCGGCACCACTTTCAGCTGAAGCGATTGTTGAAGAAGTCGTCCGTATCAAGCCGGATATCGTTGGTTTTTCCTGCACGACCTCTTCGTATCTGGAGGGGTACCGGGTGGCAGAGCTGCTCAAAGAGCGCTGCCCGGAGATCATTACCGTTGCAGGTGGCGCCCACGCCTGTACGATGGGCCCCGCGCTGCTGGACTCGTTCCCGGCTCTTGATTATCTGGTGATCGGTGAAGGGGAACAGACCATGCTGGAACTGGCCCAAAGCGGCGGCCAGAATGTTGAGCAAATCCCCGGCATCGCCTACCGCAAGAACGGCAGCGGAACACTGACTGCAACGCGCGAGCTGATTGCCGATCTGGACGAACTCCCCTTCCCCGCCTATCATCTGCTGCCCGGTTTTCCGCAGCGCTACACGCTGCCGCTGTTCAGCTTCCCGACCGCGCCCAACACCAGCATCATCTCCAGCCGGGGCTGTCCCTACGCCTGCTCGTACTGCGACCGTTCGGTCTTCTCGCGCGGTTTCCGTTTTAACTCGCCGGATTACATCATCGAGCATATCGCCATGCTCAGCAGCCGCTACGGCATACGCCACGTTTTCTTCTACGACGACCTGTTCACCTTCGACCGGAAACGGGTGGCCCGCTTCTGCGAATTAAAGGAACAGCGCGGGCTGAAGGTTACCTATAACTGCATCGCGCGACTGGAACATGTCGATCAAGAACTACTGGAGCTGCTGAAACGCTCCGGTTGCTGGCAGGTCAATTTCGGAATCGAGTCAGGTGATCCGGAGGTTGTTAAAAAACATCGTAAATTTTTCGGATTGGATGAGGTAGGACAAAAACTGAAGATGGTCAAAGATGCCGGTATGCGGGTCAAGGGGCTCTTCATGATCGGACTGCCGGGCGAGGATGAAGCCGCCATCCGCCGCACGATCGACTATGCCCTCTCGCTGCCGCTGGAGGAGATCAACGTCACCAAGTTCACCCCCTTCCCCGGCGCGCCAGTGTACGCATCGATCCGTGAGCAGGGTGAATTCGATGAAAACTGGCCGCTGATGAACTGCATGAACTTCGTATTTATTCCGCACGGCATGAGCAGGGAGCAGCTGGAGCGGCTCTACAACGAGTTTATCAGCCGCTTTTACCGGCGCACGCGCATCCATTGGGGCTACACCAGCATGCTCTGGCGCTCCCCGCGCAGCATCTTGATGTTCTTGAAAAACCTTCCGGCAATACTGGCACTTGAGTTGAAGCAAAAATGGTGATACGGCATTGCCGAGATTGACGGGGGGCTCGTCAGCTTCCGACCCCTAACTCCCTCAGCACGATCTCGGTTTCAGCCTGTCCCGCCAGCCATTCCGCCAGCTGTTCGACCAGTTCGATCTGCTCGGTTTCAGCGTCACCGCGACGAGGCCAGACCCCCAGCACAGCGGTGCCGCAGAGGCCGCCGATCTGGTGCGGTGCCTTCCGTTCCGCCAGTCCCGGATTCTCCGGCATGCCATTAATGATCACACCGGCCAGCGGCAGTTCCATCTGAGTTGCAGCAAAACAGGTCAGTACGCTGTGATTGATCGTTCCCAACCCGGGACGCGCCACAACCAGGAGCGGCAACCCCAGATCACGGGCCAGGTCGGCTACCAGCAGACCACCGGCCAGCGGCACCATCAGCCCCCCGACCCCCTCGACAATCATAAAATCTGACACAGCCGACAAGCGTTCATAGGCGGCCTTGATGCGGGAAAATTCGATCCGCACGCCATCGATGGCAGCGGCATCGGCAGGCGCCAGCGGTTCGGTCAGACAATACGGCGCAACATCGACTGAATACGGAATAGTGGCGGCCTGACAGAGCAGCACGGCATCATCCGACACCAGTTCGCCACCCTGCAGCGTACAGCCGCTGGTGACCGGCTTCATAATACCGACCCTGACACCCTGCAGACGCAGCAGGCGCGCCAGCGTAGCGGCAACGACAGTTTTGCCGACACCGGTATCGGTGCCGGTCACGAAAATTCCACGGACTGCCATCAGGTATCAGCTCCGCAACACCCTTCCACCGGTATCTGCAGATCTTTCAGCAGCTGTTGATCAAGCTCCGGCGGTCTGCCGGGAGTTGTCAGATAGTTACCGGTCATGGTGCCGTTGGCTCCCGCCAGAAACATCCAGGACTGCAGTTCGCGTAGGTTCTTTTCGCGTCCGCCGCAGACTGACAACCGCTTTCCGGGGAGCAGAAAGCGATAGACCGCAATAATCGTCAGGCATTCCAGCGGCGTCAGGAAGTCGGCATGTTCGAGCCGCGTTCCGGGCACCGGATTCAGAAAGTTGAGCGGGATCGAATCAACATCCAGCTCGCGCAGCGTCAGAGCCATTTCGATACGCTGGGCGAACGATTCACCCAGCCCGAAGATGCCACCGCAGCAGACCCGCAGCCCGACAGACTTGGCGGCACGAATAGTAGCGACATCATCCTCATAGCTGTGGGTCGTACAGATCTGCGGAAAGAAACTGCGGGCTGTCTCAAGGTTATGATGATAGGTTTCCATGCCGGCGTTTTTCAGCCGCAGCGCAGTTACTTCATCCATGATACCGAGCGAACAGGAGGGGGAGATGCCGGTTTCATTCTTGATGCGCGTTACCGTTCGGCAGACCCGTTCCAGCTCTTCAGCGCTTTTGATGCTGGTTCCGCTGGTAACGATACCGTAGCAGCCGGCACCATTCTGTTCCGCCAGTGCGGCGCAGCGCACCATTTCATCTTCATCCACGAGTGAATAGACCGGCACGCCGGTGTCATGGTGCGCCGACTGGGCACAAAAAGCACAGTTTTCGGCGCAGCGCCCCGATTTGGCATTAATGATCGAGCAGAGGAACACCGAAGAACCGACAAAATGATCACGGATGCGAGCCGCCTCAACAAAGAGACGAAAACGGTCATTCCCCTCACAGCCGGAAAGCCGCAGCGCATCTTCTTCTCCCAGCTGATGGCCGGCCAGCACTTTTTCTACTGTTGTTTCGATAAATTGTTTCATGGCTACCTCCGGCTTCTCGATAGCACATAATAAAACTGATTGTCAACCCGCAGATTTACAATTAGGTTAACATTCATCATGAAACCTAAAACTCAATCACGAAACTCAGAGCAACTGTGCAACAGAGATTAAACCGATTACAGTTTCGATAGTAATCGATCACCACATGAATAGTTATGTTTCTGGATATAACTAAAATTACGGTATATTTTTACTCAAGTTGCTAAGTTGCTCTGTGTTTCAACCGCATTTTTTGTTAATCAGTTGAATTTGAAAAGCCACTGGGGTATTGTTCCGCTTTATTTTTACATGACAGAATCGGAGGTACCGTTATCATGATACTACGCACTCTCGTTACAACAACATTGACGCTGCTGCTGGCAAGTACCTCGTTCGCAGCGGGGCCGATAACCATCTCAGCTGCCGGAAACAACACCTATATCGTCAATGGCAGTTCCATGGACGGCGTGGCCGGTATTGAAATTCAGATCACGTACGCTGTCGCATCATTAGGCACCCCGAAAGCGAGTGATGTGACCGCCGGAAGTCTCGTCAGCGGCGTCAGCGGAGCGATTTTTGCTGCCAACCCAAACAGCCCGGGTACCATCAGGATCGCCATCATCAGCACGTCTCCCTTCTCCGGAAGCGGCCCGATTGCCAAAATTGTGTTTCCTGCCGGCGGTGGAACTGCGCCACCCCCTCAATTAGTTAACTACAGTATGATCGACAGTAAAGGAGCAGCGCTGACAAGCCAGACACATACCGGCAGTACAGCTCCTGATCCGAACATCTCCGGTCCCGGCACGTTCGGGCAGACGGCAACAACAAGCACACCATCTACTTCAGGCACCTCGACCGGCACTACCGGCACTACCACTACATCCACAGCCACCAGCAGCACAGGCTCAACACCTACCTACCTCGGCACGGTGACGATGCCGCAGGATTTTGCTTCAAAACCTGACGTAAAACCCCCCGCAGCCAAAGAAGAACAACCGGTCTGGGATCAACCAGGCCGTTCACCAGCTGAGCAGCCACAGATAGCCGACAGGTCGGCATCCGGAAAAAAGGAACATGAAACCGAAACTGAAACAGAGCAGTACCTGGTGTACAAGGGGGTGATTGAGCGTTTCAAGCAGTATAAAGGTGAGACAAGCCTCGCCAAATTGAGCGAACTCTTCAAACGTGAAGTTTCCACCAGCATCCATCAGGAGCCGTCACCACTGCTGAGTGATGGTAAAACCACCGTCACGCTGACGGTTGATCTCCCGGCTCGCATCACTGCTGCCCCCAACTTTGCCATGAACGGCGCCAAATTACTGTCGCACAAACAGGAACCTGCCATAAAGGGGCGCTGGATACTGACGGCGCTCCCCGACTCCATGACGTCTGAGGCGGCCCTGACTATTCTGGCCGGCAGTGAAGGATTTGAATACCCGCTTACGGTTGCACCGCCGCTGCGCGCAGCGCTGAAACTGGATGAAACCGGCTGGAAAATGTTTCAGAACAACAGGGGCACAGACACGCAACCACTCTACGATCTCGACCAGGATGGCGTTCGTGATTATCGTGACGACTTTATCTTTGTCACCAATTATCTGGTCCAGCAGACGCTGCTCCCCGCACCAACGGCTACCAAACCGGCTACTCCATCTACAACACCGGCACCTGCGGTGGCTCCAACAAAACCTGCAGATCCGGCATCACCGGCAAAACCGTCCGCCCCGGCTACAACGCAAAAAAAATAACCCCTTAGGAGAGTTTGCATGACAACGCCAACACAGTTTAAAGCGATCGTCGTAGATAAAACAGCTGAAAAGCAGTTTGTACGCACACTATCGGAGCGGACCATCAACGACCTGCCGCCGGGAGATCTGCTGGTGAAGGTGCTGTACTCGTCGCTCAACTTCAAGGATGCTCTCTCGGCCACCGGCCATCCCGGGGTGACACGCCAATTTCCGCACACACCCGGCATTGATGCTGCCGGAGAGGTGGTATCCTGCGAGAGCGGTGCCTTCGCAGCGGGCGATAGCGTCATCATCACCGGCTATGATCTGGGTATGGAGACAGATGGCGGCTGGGGTGAGTACATCCGCATCCCCTCCGAGTGGGCCGTGCGACTCCCGGCCGGACTCACGCTGCGCGAAGCGATGGTAATCGGCACTGCCGGTTTCACGGCAGCGCTTTCCGTGCTGAAGCTGGAGCAGGCCGGTGTCAGGCCGGATAACGGCGAGATCCTCGTGACCGGAGCCACCGGCGGGGTCGGCAGTATTGCCGTCTCCATTTTGAGTCGGGCCGGCTACCGCGTTGTGGCCGCCACCGGCAAGAGCACCGATGAAGCCTTTCTGCGCACGCTTGGAGCAGCGGAAGTTATCGCCCGCACTGATGTGACTGCCGGATCAGAGCGCCCGATGTTAAAAGAGCGTTGGGGGGGCGTGGTGGATGTCGTCGGCGGTGACACTCTGGCGGCAGCGATAAAATCAACCCGCTACGGAGGCGTTGTCACCTGCTGCGGTCTGGTCGGGGCAATCGAACTTCCTTTGAACGTGTACCCCTTTATCCTGCGCGGCGTAAGCCTGATCGGCGTTGATTCGGTCAACTGCCCCGCCGCTACGCGTCTACAGGTCTGGGAAAAACTTGCCGGAGAGTGGAAACCTGAACATCTGGGTGACGTGCTGACTGAGGTGACACTGAAGGGTCTGGAAGAAAAGATTCAGGCTATCCTGCAGGGTGGAATCAGAGGTCGCGTTATTGTAAAACTACCGTAACACCCCGTTATCGTATCCCACTCGTTGGCGTGCCACAATCTCTCATCATCCTGATGATGAGAGATTGCAACTCTTTCGGATTATAGGGTTTATGTACAAAACCGGCACACGGGTCGTCGATAATGGCCTCTTCCAGTGAAACTTCGTCGTACCCGCTACAGATGATAATCGGAAGCAGCGGAGCGACGCGGCGCAGTTCGTGGTACGTTTCAATACCTCCCATGACCGGCATGATCAGATCCAGCAAAACGATGTCGATCTCACTGCCATGCGAGCGATAGAGTTCAAGCGCCTCAGCGCCATGTTGGGCAACTATGGCTGAAAACCCGAGCGCCTCCAGAAGCGATTCACCCATAGAACGTAAAATTTCCTCATCATCAACCAGCAGTACGGTGCCGCCAGTCTGCTGATACGACATCACCTGCTCCGGAGCCATGACGATCTCCTCCAGCGGGTCAGGAACCGGAAAACTGATCGTGAACATCGTGCCGACGCCCGGTGTACTGCTGCACTGCAGGCGTGCGTCATGCGACGTGACAATACCTCGTATGGCCGACATACCCAGGCCGCGGCCGGTGAATTTAGTGGTAAAAAACGGCTCAAAGATCCGGTTTCTGGTTTCTTCCTCCATGCCGCAACCGCTATCGGCAACCTCCAGCCTGACATACGCCCCCGGCGCAATAATGGAGCCAAAAGTGTCCATTACGCCGGGACTGTCTGCTAAATTCTTCTGCGTCAGTGCAATCCGGATGGTGCCGTTGGCATCTCCAATCGCATCGGAGGAGTTGATAATCAGATTCATGATTATCTGCTGGTCGGTGTTTATGAAACCAACCCTGCTGACTGATGCCTGGGCCGTGGTGGCCATTCAATCCAAAAGTGACGCACTGGGAGCGGCACGTTCTTTTATCACCACATTTTTACTGGTAATTTTTCTGACCATGTTCGTTGTCATCTTCGCCAGCAGCGTCCTGATCCGCCGGAGTCTGGAACCGCTTGCCATCCTCAAGCAGGGGGCCGCTCGGCTGAGCAGCGGTGATTTCGACTCCCGTGTCAAGATTGCAAGCGGCGATGAATTTGAGGATCTCGCCCACTCCTTTAATGATATGTCGGATCATCTGGCGCGACTGGTTGATGAACTGCATTGGCTTAATCGCGGCACCATCGACGTTCTGGCAAATGCGGTCGATGCGAAGTCTCCCTGGACAGCAGGTCACTCGCAGCGCGTAACAAAGCTGGCTCTGGCAATCGGCACAGAGATGGAGTTACCGGCAGAGGATCTCGAATTGCTGCAGTTGAGCGGTCTTTTTCATGATATCGGCAAGATAGGAATCCCGGAAGCGATACTCGATAAACCGGGCGCCCTGACGGACGAGGAATATGACCGCATCAAGATGCACCCTGCCATTGGTGCCGAAATGCTGAAACCGATCCGCGCTTATCATGCCATCATCCCGATTGTCGGCCAGCACCACGAGCAGTTTGGCGGCGGCGGATATCCGAAAGGGCTGGCCGGTGATGAGATCGTGCCGGGTGCCCGTATCATGGCGGTGGCGGACGTTTTCGATGCCCTGTATTATAGTCGTCCCTATCGCAATGGCTGGGAGGTTTCCGCCGTTATTGCCTATATGCGGGAGCATGCCGGAAGCAATTTTGATCCGGCGGTCGTGCAGGCACTCCTCAAAATTGACCTGAACTCGTTTCTCGCGTCGTCTTCCGAAGACGGTCGCACTGATTCCAGACAGCACTAGATGGCAATGCACACCGGGAGGACTACGCACGTGCCGACTTCAGAACATCATGCCCGCAGCCGAACATGGTTGATCGGGGTTCCCAAAGCGATGGCCACGATACCGTGGAAAATCGCGTACCGGTCGGAAGCGCTGAAAAGCACGCATGTCCCGCCACATATCCGCTCCGGCGGCATGCATTGCCCGGCCTGCGGCAAAGGGCAGCCATTTTCGCGTCGTTGTACGTTTTGTGGATGCGATTTTGCCTGTTTCATCATTATGGAGTCACCGCTCTCACAGAAGCGGAAGAAGTCACCAGGCAGCAGAAACAATCATCGCAAAAAACGATCATTTGCCTTCTCCGGAAACGTCACCTCCCGGTTGAGCGCCCTGCCTCTGAGGTACCGGGTGCTCGCCGTAGCCGGAGCGCTGATCGCCGCTCTGCTGGTGGCATTCGCACTTGTGCAGTATCAAAGATCTGTCAGGAAACAATATACACAAAACTTCATCCTGGCCCTCTACGGAATCAAGTCCGGCATCTCTCTGACCACCCTGGTATGTGAAGGGGATTACAACGCCTGGAAGGGGGGGGATTCCGCCGTTTCGTCAACTGGTAACCAAACTGATCTGCAGGCGATCGCCGATCTGCAGACGGTAAAAATCGAGGTGGACGGTCTTGTGGCCAAAATCGGAACAGCTCCTGCTGAGTACGCGCTATCCCGGCAGATACTCAGTACGATGTATGCGAACTATGGAGAAATCAGTACGAAATTAATTGCTTCAACCGAAGCATTATCAAACTGTAAACCGGAAGCCGCCGCAACAAACGAAAAGTTCATGCGTGATATCGAAAGCCTCAAAGCCAAAATGCCGGCTTCACTAACGAAAGAGTTTAAAAAAGCCGGTCTAAAGTATGATCTACGTTTCATGGGATTCTGAATTACATTGCCCCTTCACGGTAGATCCGGAGAATATGTGAATCAACCGCCGAATAAAAAAAGCAGCGCTCCCCACGATCAGGTTCACCGGATCAGCACCTACGCCTGGTGCTTCACCATTGCCTGGACGCTGCTGCTGCTGGCTTCTGCCGTTTTAGCTGTCAGAGGCAACAATGAATCACTCATCATGCTGGCACAGTCCGAAGCCAGAACGGCCATCGACCGTGATATAGTCTATCGCAGTTGGGGCTCTTCGCATGGCGGTGTGTACGCCCCGGTAACCGTGAACAACCCGCCGAATCCGTATCTGAAACATATTCCGGAACGCGACATCAGCACCCCTGCCGGCCGTCATCTGACGTTGATAAATCCAGCCTACATGACCCGCCAGGTTTATGAGCTTGCCAAGCAGAATGGCTCGTCGGTCGCCTCGGGGCATCTTACCAGCCTCAATCCGATCCGTCCGGAAAACGCACCCGACCCCTGGGAAAGACGGGCACTCGAATCGTTTGAAAAAGGGAGCCGTGAGATCAGCGAGATGGTACAGGTGGAGGGAAAACCGTACATGCGCCTGATGCGGGCCTTTGTGACGGAAGAATCATGCCTGAAATGCCATGCGGCACAAGGGTATAAAACGGGTGATATCCGTGGCGGAATGTGCATTACGCTGCCGGTTCAACAATTGATCAGTACCACCAGGGAACAGATCTATAACGACCTGGCTACGCATGGTTTAATCTGGTTACTGGGTCTTGGCATGACCGGATTAGGTTCACGCCAGCTGATTCGCAGCGCCCACAGCCAGAAACAGTCGGAGGATGATCTGTCGTCATCTCTGTCTCTGCTGAATGCCACGCTTGAATCTACGGCCGACGGCATACTGGTGACGAACAACAACGGACACATTTCCTGCTGGAATCAGAAATTTATCGACCTGTGGCATATCCCGGAAGAGCTCATGAACACGACCGTTCCCTATCCGGTAACCAATCATATCAAGGCTCAGGTAGCCCGACCGGAAGAGTTTTTCGACAAAGTCATGGAACTCTATGACGACCCGGAAGCATCATGTGTTGATACGCTGGCTCTCACGGATGGGCGTTTTTTCAGGCGCTTTTCCCAACCGCAACGAATCGGCACAACCGTCGTTGGCCGCGTATGGTCGTTTGACGACATCACCGATCAAAAAAAGGCCGAGGGTGCGCTGGAGGAATCAAACCGCAAGCTTGAAGCCCTCAGTATGACCGATGGCCTGACCGGCATTGCCAACCGCCGCTGTTTTGACGATACACTGGTACCGGAATATGCCCGGCATGCACGTTCGGGGAGTCAACTCTCGTTGATCATGCTGGATATTGATCACTTCAAGCTCTTTAATGATTGTTATGGACACATTGCCGGGGATGAGTGCCTGCGGCAGATTGGGCAGGTAATCGCCGGCTGCGCGGTACGCGCGGCTGATCTCCCGGCCCGTTATGGCGGTGAAGAATTCATCTGCATTCTGCCGGAGACGGATTCTGTCGGAGCACATGCCATCGCAGAGAAAATCCGCCGGAGTATTCAGGAATTAGGAATACCTCACAAGGAGTCACCCGTCGCAGGATGCGTCACCGCCAGCCTGGGCGTTATCACGGCAACCTGCCGTGCCGGCGGCTCTGCCGTTGATATTGTTGCACAGGCGGATGCACAGCTCTACCGGGCGAAATCGACTGGACGGAATCGGGTGGTATGGGAATTAAGAAGCTGACATGAAATCGAACTATCTACATACCTTTACCGTATCGATAGCCACGGGAAGTTTTTCAAAGGCGGCTGAGTCTCTCAATGTGACTCAATCTGCTGTTTCCCGGCGAATTCAGCACCTCGAAGAGCAGTAGGGATGTTCGTTGATCGACCGGAGCAGTTCAGTACTGCTGCCGACCGGAGCGGGAGCAATCGTGCTTAAAAAGGCGAAAAGCATGATGGAGCTCGAAAAAGAGCTGGCGCAGGATCTCGGCGTGTTATTGCTTCGGTGGTTAAATATACGAATCGTAGGGGCGAACTGATGTTCGCCCAATTGGGGCGTATGCAATACGCCCCTACACCAGCGATTTTATTAACTGTATTCTGGCTGTGTTCAGACCGTTGGCTGACGTTCGGCAGCAATTAACTCTGCACTTGATATAACCCCAATACCTTTTCGTCTATATCGATCCAGGATCTCCGTCATATTGGAGCGGGTTGCAACCGCATCGCTGACGACATTCACGGTATAACCACGCTGCAATCCGCCCAGCGCCGTATAATAGACGCAATAGGCTGCATCAACCCCGACGAGATAGAGTTCGTTTACCTGCTGATCGATAAGAAGCTGTTCAAACTGGCGGTTCGAGAAGGCATCGGTTCGATTCTTCTCAAAGTCATTGAAGTTGATGACCTTGATTCTTCGATCAATTATTATTTTCCCCATCCCCCGGCCACCATGCATCCTGACAAAAATATTGTTACTGAATACCTGCCGGATGTAAGCAACCTCCATGTTCGAATCTGCCGCCATATCAATCAGGCGGTTAACCTTCGCCAGGAGACTGCCGGGAGCTGGCGCCGTCACCGGTTGACGTGCATTTGTACCTGCATACCCTTCCTGAAGATCCAGAACCACCAGTGCGGCGCGCGGTTCGGGATAGTGTGAGATCTTCTTTCCTTTTGTCGCCACAAACATACTACGATACATCATCAATCCGGCACTGCAGGCCAGCAGAACTATCAATGTCAGAAGTATCATAAACATAGTGAACATGATGAATTCCCCCTCTTGTATGAAAGCTCGGTTGTATTACCGCAGCAACCAGATGGTAAGCGGCAACGTAATGAACGACAGGCAGGTCTGTACGGTTATAATGGCAGCCATGCTGTCATGGTCACCCCCCATCTGCCGGGAAAGAATATAGGCCGACGGGGCGGTAGGAACACTGAACAGCAGGACGGATACACCTAGCGCCGTGCCGGTCAGCCCCAGATACGTTGCCAGTCCCCAGGCAATCAGCGGTTTGCAGAGAAACTGTACCAGACTGGATACAATCAGGGGGTGCCAGTGCAGCAGCAGATTATCGGCCCTGTAAGCTGCGCCTACCGCCATGAGTCCTACCGGAAATGCCGCTTTCCCTCCCAGCGCCAGTATGCCGTCGATAGCCGTTGGCAGCTTCAGCCCGGTCGAATTCAGTGCGACGCCGATGACACAGCCGATAATCAGCGGATTACGTAGCAGATCTGTCACCAGTCGTTTCAGATCCACCCCCGCTCCGTTGTTGACCGCCAGTGAAAAGGCCGAGACGCAGAGCACGTTGATTAATATAATCATGAACCCGGCCCCCATGGCGGCCAGAAACAGGCCGTCTCTGCCGAAGAGATTCTCGGCCAGAGCCAGTGCCACAAAGGTGTTGAAGCGTACTCCACCCTGAAACAGCGAGGTAAAGGCCGGACCGCCCATGCTCCGGTTTACCAGCCACCAGAACGTTACCAGAACAGCGCTGGCGAGCACCGCTCCCTCCACGGTCAGCAGAATCTTTAACCAGGGGAGCGCACCCATCTGTTTGCCGGACAGGTTATGGATCAGCGTAGCCGGCATGAGCAGAAAATAGGTCAGTTTTTCGGCTGAAGGCCAGAATGATGCCGGCAGAAAGCTGCTGCGCTGGATGATGAATCCAACCAGAATCAGCCCAAGTACCGGAATGAGTGCGTCAATGATGGATGTCACGGAACGGCCCTTCACCTGAATTATGAAATGGCGGGATAATAGCACAGCCTTTTCCTATCAGGTAGGTCAAAACGGCGCAGTCAACATCAATCTCACAGCGCCTGATTTTTCTTCCTTTTATATTCATATTATTATATATAATCAAAATTACGTGTGTCTTGATTTTCAAAGGGAGGAACTATGGCTAAACACCTTATTGTCGGCGGCGTCGCAGCGGGTATGTCTGCTGCCGCGCGTTTGCGACGTCTGGATGAACAGTGTGAAATTATCGTTCTGGAACGGGGCGGATATATTTCCTACGCCAACTGCGGTCTTCCGTATTATGTCGGTAACGAGATCAGCGAGCGTAACAACCTCCTGCTGCAGACGCCGGAATCCTTCAGAAGCCGTTTCAATGTTGAGGTCAGGGTTCAGAATCAAGTGCTGTCGCTCCATCCCGATTTTAAAACCGTGCTGATTAGAAACCTCCTCAGCGGAGAGCAGTATCAGGAGAGCTACGATTCACTGCTGCTGGCCCCGGGCGGTTCTCCGTTGCGCCCGGCTATCCCCGGCATTGATCATCCCGCAGTACAAACACTCTGGACTATCCCGGATACCGATGAAATCAGGGCACGCATTGATGGCGGTCTGGTTAAAAAGGCTGTTGTCGCAGGTGGCGGCTTTATCGGGTTGGAGATGGCAGAGAATCTTCACCAGCGCGGAGTGGAAGTGACTCTGGTTGAAATGGCACCACAGGTTATGAATGTCATCGATCCGGAGATGGCGGCGATTGTTCATCGCGAACTGCGTACACATGGCGTTGAACTGCTGCTGAATGAAACCGTAACCGGCTTTGAGCCGCTCGACGGAGGGCGCGTACGCGTTCAATGTGTCAGCGGCGCTGGTATTGAAGCGGAGTTGGTGCTGCTCTCAATCGGCGTAAAGCCGAATACTGAATTTTTGGCTGATTCCGGGATAAAGCTGGGCGCTCGCGGCCACATCATTGTGGATGCACAGTTACGGACAAATCTGCCGGATATCTTCGCCGCCGGCGATGCCATTGAGGTAGTAAATCCCTTCAGCGGCAGGAAAACGGCGGTTCCGCTGGCCGGACCGGCCAACAAACAGGGGCGCATGGCAGCCGACAACATGCTTGGCACAGCCGTAAAAAGCTACCATGGCACCATGGGGACAGCGATTGCCAAGGTTTTTAATCTGGCGGTCGGGGTAACCGGCGCAACGGAAAAATTCTGCCGTGCGGAATGCATCCCCTGCCAGAGCGTCATAATCCACTCAAACCAGCACGCCGGATATTATCCCGGCGCGAGCATGCTTTCGTTCAAACTCGTATTTTCACCGCAGAGCCGCGCAGTGCTTGGAGCACAACTTGTCGGCAGGGAGGGTATCGACAAGCGCATCGATGTGATCGCTACCGCAATCAAAGCGGGCATGACGGTTGATGATCTGACCGAAATCGAACACGCCTACGCCCCACCCTATTCCTCAGCCAAAGATCCGGTCAATATGATCGGCTTTGTGGCGCAAAATGTGCTTGATAAACTGGTAGAATCGATTACGTTCGACAAACTGGAAGAAGCGCTACGCGCAGGGGCCTACTTGCTTGACGTACGTTCGCCGCTGGAATACGCCGACGGAACAATTACCGGAGCGGTCAATATTCCGCTCGATATTCTGCGGAGTAAACTGGCTGATCTGCCGAAAGACAGGATGATTGTGGTTTTCTGCAAGGTAGGTCTGCGAGGCTATATTGCCGCCCGGATTCTTTCGGCACATGGTTTTACGAATCGCAACCTTTCCGGTGGCTATGAAACCTGGCAGGTTGCGGAGTAATTCTACCTGATCAGCGAGGTGCGAGTTTCAGGAGATTGTCAACCTCACGCTGCAGTTCCTTCGGCTCAATACCGGCGGCCTGCAGCTGAGCGCCCCACGTTTTTGATCCGCCACGCGCCTCACGCCAGATCTGCCCGACCGACTGTCTGCTTCTGGCGGCGATGATCGTCGCCAGAAGCACTTCCTGATTGCTCATTCCCTCCTGCCTCACAGCCGTCAATTCGCTCTCCGGCAGCAACTTATAGCGCAGGAAAACCTCATCTAGCACCGCTTCAGCCAGTTTTGCCGTAGAGAGAGCGCTATTCAACGCAGAGCAAAAGCGGCTTCCCACTCTGTGCGGAGAGAGACGTAACGGCAGCAGCAGTTCTCTCCACCCTTTTCCACCCTGTTTTGACTGTAGCAGACTCTCCGCCGACACTCCCGCTTTCGAAGCCACCCAATAGGCCACCCAGAGATCATCGGCATGACTCCCCAGCTGTTTTTTCATAACGACGCTCTTTTTATCGACATTGAACAATGCCGCAAAGAATGAATTTTGCGTCGTCGCCAGAAAATAGGGATCAGCGGCAGCCGGTCGAACGGGGTCGTAAGAACGTTCGGTAAAACAGTGGCAGCTGATTGCCGGCATCGCCGGAGCAGCTAGCGGAAACAGCAGGATTATGCACCCGACCAGACAGGTACTACTGATGAAATCGATCATTGCAGAGTACTCTGAGCAGCAGCGGCCACCGATTTTTCACAGGCAGCCAGGCGCTGCTTCAGCTCCTGCTCCCGCTGCCGTCGTTCGCTCACATCCCGCATGACGGCGCCGCAGCCCAGCATGGTACCGACTTCGTCGTGCAACAGGATCATGCTGAATTCCAGCGAGATCCGGCTGCCGTCCTTACGGACACCCGGTGACGAGAGCAGGCCGGTCTTATATTTCGTTTCGCCTGAGGCCATGACGCGATGATAGCCGTCCCAATGACGGCCGCGAAGGTTTTCGGGAATAATCAGATCAAGAGACAGTCCGACCGCTTCTGCGGATGTGTAGCCGAACATCAGCTCCGCCCCGTGATTCCAGAAGCAGATAATCCCTGAAAGGTCCGAAACCAGAATTGCGTCCGGTGCATTGTTGACCAGTTGATCGATACGTATATCCATATCCATGGTGTCCTCCTCAGGCCTCTCAGCTATGACAGCACAGTGACAGACTATCTGAAGTTCAGGAAAAGACCTTGACACATATCAAGAATATCGCAATTTCATTCTCATCTCATCCACAGGTGGTTTCAGCAACACCCGGATTTACAACTGCATGAAGTCTCTTTCTTTTCGCCCGGGACTACATCTATCCCTACCATTTTAAGAGCCATCTGAATCTGTTCGTTGCCCGGATAGCTCCCCTTGCAGACCAGCATACCATCAACGTAGACCAACGGCAGACATTCCGGACCTTCGCTCTTCAACAGTTCGGCAACAGCAGCGTTGGCAACAAACGCCTGTGGATCACTGGAGAGGCCATAACGTTGCACCTCCACGTCCGGTACGTGCTTTTGTAACAGGCGCAGCGCTTCCTGAATTCTCACAAGTTCAGGATCTACACTTGGGCCACAAACTCCGGTTGAACAACACATAGCTGGGTCATAGATTTCGATTTTCATGGTTACACTCCTTGTATCTGGTTTTGCCAGGGAATCAGGAAGGTAGCCCCCCCCTGTTTAACAACTTCATCAATATACCGGAATTCCCGTGCTCGCCGCTGCACTAACACCTGGTCGGTTACGGACAGTGGCGCCAGGCTCTGGTTGATGATCCAGCCGGACGGTTCGATTCCGGCCCGGCGCAGGTCGTCTTGCAGCGACAGCGCTTCATGAACCGGTGTCGCCTCCGGCAGTGTCACAAGAAATACTTTGGTGAATTCCGGATCCCGCAGACGCGGCAGCAGCAGACGCACGGCCTCAGGGATTTCGTTCATGGAGCGGGAGACTTCACGATGATACGTTTCGGCGGCGTCCAGCAGCAGGAGCGTGTGTCCGGTAGGTGCGGTATCGATAACGACAAAACCGCCTGAACCATCCGCCACGACCTTGGCGAACGCGCGAAATACGGCAATCTCTTCGGTACAGGGTGAACGCAGATCCTCCTCCAGCAAGGCCCGCCCCTCGTGATCCAGATCGTTACCAACGGTAGCCAGGACTTCATTTCGATACGCTTCGGTTTCGACCTTCGGGTCAACCCGGCTGACTCGCATACCATCGGGCACGTTACCCAGCATCAGCGCGATGTGTGCCGCTGGATCAGTCGTCGTCAGGTAAACCTTTTTACCCCGTCCCGCCAATGCCGTCGCAATGGTCACAGCCAGGGTGGTTTTGCCGACACCACCTTTACCCATGGTCATAATGACACCGCCCGGCACGCCTGCCAGCTGGTCGAGAAGCTCTGACAAGGGCGCCGTCAGTGTGGTGGCTTGAGGCGCTGTAATGGTTGACGGCGCACTGCGTTCAGAGGAAAAGAAGGCCCGCAGGGCAGGTATGCCGACCAATTCCGTACCGCGCAACGGCAGCTCTGTTCGCGTCAACAGTGTCAGAGAATCCGGCATGGCAGCCAGAGCGGTCACATTCCGCTCCCTGAGTGCAACAGCGACAACGTCATCCGGGTCGGCCTGGGTAAGCACACCGTTAATCACGAGCTGCTGGTTGCTCACCCCCAGTTCCTGCAGTTCAGCCGAGGCGCGGGCCGCTTCCGCCAATGAGGCTGTCTCCGGACGACTGACCACAACCACCAGCGTTTGGGTTGCATCGCCAAGTGCCTGACGGATAGTGGCATACAGGAGTTGATGCTCCTTCAAGCCGGCCAGCGGACCAAGGCAGGATGTTCCCCCGCTCGTGGTATCAATGAAGTCGCTCCAGGCAGCCGGCAACGAGAGCAGACGCAGGGTGTGCCCGGTCGGGGCGGTGTCGAAGATGATATGATCAAAACGTTCCACCGCTGCCGGATTCCCCATCAGGGTGGCAAACTCGTTGAAGGCGGCAATTTCAACGGTACAGGCACCGGAAAGCTGCTCTTCCATGCTGCGAACGGCGGCATCCGGCAGAATGCCACGATACGGACCAACCTGCTGTTCCCGATAGGCAGCGGCAGCCTCTACCGGATCGACATTCAAGGCGAACAGGCCCGGGACGCCCGGCACCGCAGCCGGTTCGGCAGACAGTGCCAGACCCAGCACCTCATCCAGATTGGAAGCGGGATCGGTGCTGACCAGCAGTACCTGTTTACCGCTGTCGGCCAGGGCGATGGCGGTTGCCGCCGAGGTGGTGGTTTTACCCACCCCACCCTTACCGGTGAAGAAGAGGTTCTTGGGTGGATTACGCAAAAAATCCTTCATGGCATGATCTCCTTAGCCTGTATTTAACACCTGCTAAAATAACTATTGTGATATAAGCAAGTTACAGGCCACAAAAACCTCGAGTGGCACTACATTTGTGCTATTCTGTGCTACATCGTCAGTTTTTGAATCCCTCCAGGAGTTGCTGAAATACCCAACTTGCCGTAAATATCATGCAGACCCTTCTCGGCAACTGTGGCCTTGCGGATATTCAACGTTCTGCCATCACGCTGTTTGAAGCTTGTCGTTATACGTTGCTGTACCGACAGCGTTTCCCGAAGGGTTGTCCAACTTGCCGTGATACCCTGTGACTTCAGTTTTTTTCTGATTGCCTGTACCGCCTGATAGGCAAGTACCGTAATGAACAGGTGCCCTTCTGTTCGTTCTTCTTTATGGTGAAATACCGGGCGCATTCCCAATTCTGATTTGAGACAACGAAACACTGCTTCCAGATCCGTCAGCATCGTGTAAGTCTGCCATAGTTGGGCTTCATCCCATCTGGTCTCGTTACTCCGCAGACAGTAGACACCCGGATGGGTCAACTGGGTCCCGTCACGCGGTGTTTTCTCCCACGTGAGTGCTGTTACATTGGTGCCGCTCTCATCGCAGGCTGTGAAGATCGTATAGTGTTGACCAATGCCGTGACTTTTTTCTTTCAGGCGGCCAATCTTTTCCTGCAATTTATCACGCTTTTTGTTACCCCGGGGCTTTTCAAGGCCGGCGGCCAGTTTTGCCAATCCCTCTTCAAAGCGCTCGCTGAAGCGCCTTGTCATGGCACTCTCCTTCTCTTGGCGTTTTTCGGAGTAACAGTACAGGCGGACTTCACTGCCATCATCCGAAAGTACCCGCTGTATCTTTATGGGCTCATCTGATGCCGTGGTTGTCTCTGTTGCCTGTTCCGCATCAAAGCGACGGGTATGCTCACGGCTGACAACCAGATAGCGGTAGTGATGTGCAATCAGCCAGGAAATGTTTGCTTCCGTTGCAATGCCCCGATCCATGATCACCATGGCCTCCCGGGGAGCATCAAAGCCAGTAAGCATCTCTTCCAGGGTAGACCCTTCAGAAACATTGCCGGCAAACATCCGGGAGCGTCTGACAAAGCCGCTCCCGTCAAGTACCAGGCCAAGCGTTACTAAAGGACAGTCACTGCGCTTCTCCTGTGAGTGACCACGCTGTGCCTTTTTATTGCTGGACGCATCTCCCTCGAAATAGGTATTGGTAAGGTCGTAGAGCGTGACTGTCGCCGGAAATGAAAACAGGTCGTTGATGCGTTTAAACAGGGCTTTCTCTATCTTCTCCCGGTTACGGACGAGATGATCGGAAGCACGATAGAGCCGCATCAAAGGGATCCCTTCAAAATCAACATCAACAAGTTCTCCAAATGCGCTTCTGCTCTGCAGCCAACGCCATGTGGACAATTCACTGCCAGGGCACGCCATGCGAGCGATAATACTTCCCATGGCGCATGCTCTCAGACCGGCATTCATACCGGTTGATTCCAGTATATCGTCAATTCCCAACCAGGAAAGTGCAGCCAGGCCTGCATGTTCAACACCTGTTGAGCGGGGTCTAATCATTTCCAAGGAGTTAACGTCTATTTCCTGATACTCGGTCGGAGTTGCTCCAGAGAGTGGCGCAGACGAATCCGCTTTACTCGCTGCAATCAAGCGGGCGGCATACCGCCCGGCCAGGACTTCGATAGCAGGTGCTTCCGGCAGCAACGAACCCTGACCGGAAACAAGCTGCTCGATCCGGGTACAGAGCAGAGGCCACTCATCTTTTACAAGCGCAAAGCCGCGACCAAGATTCAAAAGAGTCCGCTGTCGTACCTGTTTACCAACACGCTCCGAAGCCACCAGGCGAAAGGTGGTGTAGGATTCACCGGTTGTTGTGCTTCTGGTTTTGGTTTGTCGTATGAACATTGTGCGTGTATATCAGGCTGTCAAGAAAAAGTCAACACAGATATCTAGATTATGGCACTACAAAAAGTTTTCAAAGGAGCTAAAGCTGATTTTATTAGGCTTTTAGAGAGCAATGTACCGATTTAGGTCTCAAAATGGACGGTTATACAGAGTAAGGTAGATTATCTGTATGGCGTTTTTGTCGACACCGTGGCGCGTAACCGTGGCGTAACATCGAAAAGGTTTCTGTCTGACATGGCTGATGGTCGCATATTCCTTGGTAGGCAATCCATTAAGGTCGGACTCACAGACGGTGTTTCAACACTTCCGAAGATCATAGCAGCAATCAGCAACGGTAGTATCAGAAGCAATCCAGCAAGCGTACTGATAAAACAATCCGTAATATCAGCATGTTTGACGCGAATCACCACGGCGTTTTCATCACCGAAAGCTAATAAGAATGACGCACGTCAACTAATTTTGGAGTCAATAGCGGCAGGCGCTGAAGGCTCACATTAACAGAACAAAAGGAGAATTTTCTTATAAAACCACAACAAATAATTGAGGCTTATTTCGATGGACTGTCTGCGTCGTTACGCAGTAACGAAATGGAATCTAAAGTGTTAACCGATGAAACAAACCGGCGGATCGCTGAAATTGATTTACAAATCTTTCAAATCGAGTCGGAGATTGACGAGCTGATGGCGGCTATCCCTGCGGTAGGAACGGTGTGAGACGTCCAGGGTGTAACAAAAAGGTACTTGGAAACAATAGGTTAGCTGCGGGGTGTTCGCACCCCGACATGTCTGTCCATATAAAAAATTATTTATCATGGAAAATTGAACGCAATATCAGGAGGTTACGAGATGATGCAAAAACCACTTATCAGCGATACATTTAAACACAGACAGGCAGCATTTAACTGGTTGCTGGAGTCAGGGTTTAGAATCGGTAAAGCCACATTTTACGGACATTGTCTGGCAGGTTTCCCGGCTGTCAATCAGGACGGGACTGTTTCAAAACAGGAGGTTATAAACTACTCCCGAACGATTGACAAATCGGCCTTTGCACCTGTTGGAGTCGCGGCCAAAAAAGAAGAGCTGGAAATTCGGAAGCTGGAACTGGCAGTTGAAAAATCAGAACGCGAACTCAGAAGAGATGATGACCGTTGGCTGTACCGTGATGAAGCCTACGCACAAATGGCGGCGTTTTTAGGTACGCTGCTTGAAGCGATTAAGCACCACTTTCTTGTAGGCATGGAAGAGATAGTAGACGCAGTTGACGGCAACATTTCGCTGAAGGAACAGGGCTATGAACTGGCGGAAGAGATCATAGGCCGCGCGTGTAACGAAACCTTGGCACTTGGCCAGATCAACAGAGTGTTGGTAAAGTCACCTCAATAAAATTCTGTTGATTGTTACCGTGTAACACTGATACATTCGGCACCTGTTACACGGTAACGGTATTTCAGGAGGTGGACAGATGGCGACTACAGCAGAGAGACAACGGGCGTACAGATCACGTCGTAACGATGGCGACGGCGTCAGGCGGATTGACACATGGGTGTCAGACGAAGCATTCAGGGCATTAAAGCGACTGGCGCACCACGAAGGCGTCAGCAGGAAGGAAATCATTCAGCGGCTTATCCTGGACGTTGACGCCGGAATATTGAAGCGTCTTGAAATTGACTCCCTTGAATGGGCTGTTTACATGAATGTTACAGGGTAACGGGTGTCACCTCAGAAATAAAAGAATTCAGCAGTGTATCAGATTTTTTCCCACCGCATTTCACCCTAGCAAGCATTGCATCTACCATACTAACTACCATACTTTTTAAAATATAAAACAAAAGGGTTACAGCGCAAAGCCGTAACCCATTGTTTTTTGTGGCGGAGAGGTAGGGATTCGAACCCTAGGTACGTTGCCGTACACCTGATTTCGAGTCAGGCACCATCGACCACTCGGACACCTCTCCGTGCTGGTTAAACCCTATATTTAGCCTTTTATTACAATGCGTTAGCTTTCTGTAGTTGTGTTGCAATGTGTTGCTGTTGCTTCTCAATTATCGCCGCTTTTGGCACTCTCGTGCACCATGATCGCTCCATTTTTTCGACTGCTTTTGTCGGTAGTGCGTCGTCAAAAATGCACTATGTTCGATTGAAGCTTATAACCTATTCTGTTCATAAATTCAACACCGGTTTTTATAACGTCCCTCTTTTACTGCGGTAGGTGTGCAGAACCGGCATTGACGGCCTCCAAGTTATTATACGTTGAAAATCGCCTCATCCCCGGCAATGTTCCTGATCTTGACACGCTGTGGCTTACGCGAACAAGCAATGGTGGCATCCCAGAAGGTCTTGGTTTTTTCACCGTTGCGAACGACGTACCCGTTTTTGTCGATCTTGATTTCATAATCACTGGACCAGACTCCATCGGCATTCGTGCAGTCCAGGCTGATCAGTTCGATCAGTTCCAGGCCACTCTCGGAGATGGTGATCGGCTTGAAGTTTTTCTTTGATTTCTGAATTTCCCCCTCTCCCTCAGAGAGAGGTTCGGGGTGAGGGTGGGTTTCGTCTTCATATGAATCCAACAGATTCTTCTTTGCCCCGTTCAACGCTTTTTTCTGATTGTATTCATCGATCTTTTGTGACAACCGATCACTGGAGAAGCTGGAGAAACTGACAATCCAGTCCGTTTTCGTCTGTTCAATACTGAATTCAGCCACGTCTTCGGCAACCACTTCACTCAGCAGTTCCTTCAAATCCCGCAGATCAACAGTTGTTTCGGTCGGGTTGTTGTCGTCGATAAATGCTTTGACGGCGGCTTCGTCATCAATGTCAATGTAATAGACAATCACCTGTTTGGTCTCATCCGGCAGGTCGGGCATGGCTTCGTTGAGGATGCGGTTCATCAGGGGGATATCCAGCACGCGGGTGGAGTGATCCAGCAGGTTTGGCACATACACCGGCACCATTCCCAGCTTGCTGTCGGCAATGGCACCTTCCCAGAAGTTGTCAAGCGCATCTTCGTTACGCAGGCCGGTGATGAGTGATTTCAGCTTGTCCATAGTTTGGACGGGGTTGCGGAACAGAGAAACACCGTCTTTCACGTCCAGGATAGTGAAATCGGCTTTTGCTGCCAGCAGACGATCCCGTGCTGTCTGAATGGAATTGATTCCGACATCAGCGTGAACAAAGCAACGGCCAAGGCGGTTTGCAACCGCCGCAGTTACACCGCTACCACCGAAAAAGTCGGCTACAACTAAGCCTTCATTACTACTCGCTATGATAATTCGCTCCAAAAGAGACTCAGGTTTTTGAGTGGCGTATTCGCCCCGTTCATCAGATTGCGAGTTGATTGCATTTATATCGGTCCAAATATCATCCAGAGGAATGCCAGGTGCTTCATCTTCATAGATTTTTAAGCGCATTCCTCCGGTTTCCGTATAATAAATTTTGTTTTCTTGTTTTAGACGCTCAATTGTTGTTTGCGCCGTTGCAGTTCCTAAAAATGCATCCTTAAACGTTCGCTCAATACCATTAATAACGTCAACATGACAAAATCTTTGTTTTCGATATTCCTCGGTGTATGGGATATAAATCGTGTTGTAGATGAATTCAGAAGAATTAGCATATAGCAGTATGTCATCATGGTTTTTACCCATGATATTCTTTCCTTTGAAACCACTTGATGTCTGCCTCTTCCAAGCAACATGGTTCAAAAAATTATCTTCACCGAATACCTCGTCCATCAAAACTTTCACATAATGAGAAATATGCCAATCCAGATGCACATAGATGCAACCCGAGTCGCTCATAACACTCTTGATCGCCATAAGGTTCTCATACATCCAGTTGAGGTAATCCTCCTTGTTCCAGATGTCGCCGTACATCTTTTCCTCAAAAGCCCGCAGTTCATCCAGGTCCATCGCCTCTTCCGCTTTCTTGATTTTCTCTGCCAGCAGCGGATTGCGTCGCAGGTAGACCTTTTTGGCATAGTCAGCACCGGAGGCAAACGGGGGATCGATGTAAACAAGATCAACAGTAATGCCCTGATCCTTCAGGTAGGCGCAAGCAGACAGGCATTCGCCACGGATGAGGAGGTTTTGCGGAGAGTCAGAAGCCCCCCCCTCAATCCCCCCTTATCAGGTGGGAGGCCAGAAGATTGCCTTTGCTCCTCCCCTGTCAAGGGGAGGCTGGGAGGGGTTGAGGTTTTGACTATTTCAATCTTCTCCACCTCATACAGCGGCAATCCACGCCGGATACTGTCGTAGACTCGGGTGTTGTCACGGTAGCGCAGCACACGCCGCGAGCGGGTAAAATTGTCCAGGATAGCTTGACCTTCAATAGTGTTGGGAAAGTATGGAACGTATTTTTTGGGCATATATCAGTCCTTGAAAAAAATTGTAATTGTCGTGTTTAATGTGGCCAGATTCCTGGACATGCCATCATCCTCGGCCAAATACAGAAACTCAAACCGGTCGTAACCAAAAGAATCATTGTTCATGCTCAAGAACTCCGTCTCCATGAAATGCTTGCGGAGTTTGAAATTTATCTGATCGGCAAAGCCGCTTCCCTTGGTTTCGATAATCAGCGCTTTGTGAATGACGTTCTCCTTACGCTGGATCAGGAGAAAATCCGGGGTATAGAAGCCAATGCGCTTCCAGTTGCTTTTTGCTGTTTTGGAAAAGCAGAGAATTTTGAATGCCGTGATGTGCCGTTCGCCATTGTAATACAGCTCCAGCCCCTTGTTCCGCAGCTCAGCAAGCGTCAGGGCCTGTTGCAGAAAATGCAGCTCAAAACCGCTCTGCCGAAAATCGTAGGGAAGATAATGGAACGTATGGTTTCTATCATGAACCGCGTGGGCAAGCTTCATGCTGTCGGCCATCATCTCCAACCCCTGACTTCTCAAGGTGGCGCGAATTCCCTCAAGCGCTGCCTCCGGGTCATTTCCGAAGTCATAACTGAGTATCTGGGAGACGGCGGTCACATCAGGATACAACTTGTCGTGCTTCTCCACGGACGGCGGTTTCTCAACAATCAGCAGACTGGCCTTTTCAGAGACTACCTCGCTCTTTGTCCGCAGTTCCCGTTTCTTGTGGAAGGCCAGGCGAATTGCGGCTCTCAGATCGTACTGATCATAAAACTCATTGTAAAAACGTACTCCATCTCTCGCAAACGTAACCAATTCAAAAAGTTGACGAAGCACCGTTTCAAAAGGCATTACGTCGGCGACAGATAGGGTGTTAAAGCTTTCCTTGATAATCAGCAATAACCATTGACGGAAGTCAGTCAGCTCATTACTTGAAGGATCAATATATGTCCGTATGCCCGGATCATCGGGATTAAGGCCACGGTGGGTAATGACAGCAGGGTTATATAATGTCTTGTCATTGAGGGTTGCATTAAGTTTTGTCCCGGTATTCGGATCGTCTTCTACCGTCACTTCTTCGTACTCGACTCTCAGTTGACGGAACTCGATGGTTGGCAGCTGCAGGTGCGACATACGGGAAAAACGCTCCACCTGCGCAGCAGCCCCGGCTTTGCCAAGATTATTGAGCTCGGCAATACTGGTCTGCTGCTCTTCCTTCAGTTGCGCATTAAGGGTCTTGGCATTGAAATCGTTCAGCCAGATGGCCGCGCTTTCATGTATGTCTTTATCGACCTGACGGAGACAGCGACAGGATGTCTGCAACACCATGTTAGCCGGGCTATCGCCCTTTTGGGCCAGAATAACGCCGGTCAGAGAGCGGCAGTCCCACCCCTCTTTGCCGACCTGAACCAGCAGGATAATCCTGACTTTCGAATGGGGAAGATCGAGAGAGTTGAAAGTAAGTTCATTCTCTTTCGGCAGTTTGTATTCCTTGTTACCCTTGTGGTACTTCAAGATGTCCGTAGCCGGGTTTCCTCCCAACTCCTGAATAACTTTTCCGACAAGCGGCATTACCTCTTCTTCCAGACGTAAAATGCTGCCACAGTAGATTGCAAGCTTGGTGCAGGCGCCGTTGCCATAGGCGGTATTCCAGTAGGAAGCGTAAAAGTCACGCACACCTTTTTCAATAATTGCCAGCGGCTCAAGATGTGCGGCAATTTCGACCCGTGGTTTTTTGAGGAATCCCTGTATAGCCTGCACCAGCGGGTAGTAGTAAACCGTGTTGGTGATGTGCGCGAACTTAAGCGTAAGATCCGCACTGATTGAAATAGTATCGGCACTGGAAAGATACGGTGTGCCGGAATAGCCGATAATGCTGTTAAGTGAACCGTTGGCGCTCCAGCGATTTACCACCTGGCGAAGCTTGATGTCATCGGTGGCTGCATGATGAACCTCGTCGATATGGATGGAGAGATTCGGGATTTTGCCGATCAGGTTGCGCAATTCATTTGCCTGGCGGTCTTTCTCGTCATCCGAATGCTCAATCAGCAGCAGTTGGTCGCCCAGATCAAGCCGATCGAGAATCACTTTTTCCGCATTCACCACCAGTATAAGACCGGCCAGATCTTCAAAGGGCTGGTGACGAGCAATCTTCTGGGCGTTTGGGTTGCGGGCGCGGTTGCTCTTCTTGGCGGATTTGGACTGGTCCAGCACCTCGAAGGATATCTGTTTTTTGAGAGTAGACGCTGCCGGTTCGGGAATCACCCAGGAAGGATCAAACTTTTCAATGGTTTTAAGGCTGGGGATGATGGATGACTTCAATCCGGACGGGACAAGGATGATGAAGTTGCGTGCAAAGACCAGATTGTTCGGCTCAAGCCCCGCAAAATAGAGATCCAGATACATCAGTGCTGCCATGAGAAAAGTCTTCCCCGCCCCCATAGGCAGACTGAAAAGATAATCCGGGTAGTCCGCATTGTAAAAAATCTGCTTGAATATCGCCAGTGCATCTATATCTGCCGGGTGATCGATGATCTGCTTTGCCAGTTCTGGGAGTAGACTTTTTGTCCCGCCATTCTTCTGGCAGGCAAACTCATAAAGTCCCTGAAGTGCTGGATCGGCCTGCAAGGAATCGCGAGCAGCCTGGCTTATATGCAGCTTGGAAAGATCAATGTCGGAATTGAAAAAGCCTTCCGAAAAAAGCTGCCAGAGAGGTTTGTTGCCTCCGGAGACCTTGAGAAACAACCAGGTTTCGATCGCCTCAATCTGGGCATCGCGCAATTCGCCCTTGTGACGGATGTAGTCAACTACTGTGCGAACAGGGCAATCCTGAGTTGATAACCAGGTAGTTTTTTTCTGTTTGATAAGACTATGGAGCATGATGAGAGTCCGGACTAAACGGTAATGTGGTCTGTAGTTTTGCCGATACCATATGATTTTCACACAAGAATGAAGTTACACAAAGCTCCGTAACAATGCCCCGGACACTTCGTTGTCCAGCCGAACGAAACAGCCCATCCAGGCGCATGCCAATGTTGATATGCTCCTGAATGTACTCTTCTGCTTTTTTGATCAGATAAAATACATCACCGTAGAAGGCCTGCATGGTGATGGTGACGGTGGTGTCCAGGCGGGCATTGGGGAAAAACTTCTCCGGATTGCGAGCAAAACAGAGCATAGCGGCTTACAGAAACCTGCCGTCCTGCACCAGGTTGAGCTTTTCGAGGGAATTCTGGATCGTGTCGAACTTGAGACCGCACGGATTTTCTGGATCAGTTCGAGTCAGGCACCATCTACCACTCGGACACCTCTCCATCAGGGGAAACCTGTATATCCTGTATTGTGAACTATTTCAAGACCGGTTTTCATAAGGCCAACAATCATGTCATTATTGAATTCATCCCAGTCGGATCAGAATTACGCCGACCATGATAAAAAGGGATGAAATCAGGCGGATTTTTCCGAATGACTCCCGGAGAAAGATAATGCCGATCAGTACGCCGATGACGATGCTTATTTGACGTACCGGCACTGCGTAGCTTACCGGTGACAGGTTAAGGCCATAGCGGAAACTTAAAAACGACGCCATCATGATCGGTCCGCTGCAGAGGATAAGACCCCAGTGTTCACGCAGTTCCGCACTGATCAGAGGTCGATATTTTTTACGCAGTATGTTGAAGGACATCAGGATCAGCATGATCAGCACCATGATGAACGTGAAGTAGAGCGGAGAGTAGTGTCCGACGCCGCTTTTTTCTGCAACCGATCCGATGGAGTAGATAAAGCCGGCTGAAAGGGCGTCACGCACAGAGGGACTTTTCAGGTTCCGGAACGGGCGAACCAGCTCGGCGAGAGTCAGGCGTTGAAGCTGTATCGAATATGTGCCGAAAATTACGAGCAGAATTCCGCAGATGCCGAGTAACGACAGCCGCTCACGCAACAGAATAATTCCCCATATCGGCACATAAATCATTGAGGTCTGGCAGAGCGGGTAGACGACTGATAGATCGCCGCCCCGATAGGCACGGCCATTGAAGAGATGATAGAGGACAAAGCAGACCGCGCCCAGTGAGACCATGAGCAATGTGTGACTGTCCGGGCGCTGAAACGGGATAGACAGCAGCGGGACGATCAGTGAGAAGAGAGTTCCGGAGGCAACGAACATCCACCATATAAAGACGGTTTTGTGGCGACTGCGCTTGACCAACAGGTTCCAGAGCGCATGCATGACGGCAGATATGACAATCAGTGTAAAAGCTATCTGGCTCATGGAGCGACTATAGCCGAGGGGATCGGTAGAGTGTAGTGAAATATTTACTGAATAGCGCTACTGCGGAATTACACAGTCTGCTCTCCTGGCTCAGGCGGAACAGCAGCGGCAGGAGTACTGCCAGAAAGATGATTCCGCAGCCGACCCACTCCAGACTGTTCAATCGTTCGCCCAGCACGAAGAAACCGGCAATCAGGCTCCAGACCGGGTCGAGGGTGTAGATCAGTCCGGCACGGGTGGGTGTAACGTAGCGCTGGTAGATATTTTGCAGCGTAAAACAGAATACGGTCGGGAAAACGGCACAGTAGATGATCGACTGCGCAGCGGTTGCAGTAAATGTGAATGCAGGCAGAGGCAGCAGCAGTGAAGCAGCACCGGCGATTATCGTTACGGTAGTAAATTGAACCAGCGTCACCAGATAGACATCATCGTCTTTCAAAACCTTCGAGACGGTTATGATGTGGCAGGCGATCATGAAGGCGCAGAAGGTTGAAAGCAGGTCACCTCGATTGAATCCGGCACCGCCGCTGCCGGCCAACAGTGCGATGCCGACTACCGCCAGCACGATGCCGACAATGTTGACCCGCCCTATCCTATCGTGCCAGATGATTTTTGTTACCAGTGGAATAAAGAGGACAAACAGGTTATTGAGGATTCCAGCCCGCGAGATGCTGGTTCCCTGAATGCCGAAAACGAAACTCAGATTGGTAAGCCCCAGCGCGATCCCGACTATGGATCCCCGATACAGTGTTGCAGTAGTAAGGAGTTTGAGCCGACGCGCACAGACGAGCAGCATGATTACGGATGCCAGCGCAAAACGGGTCAGCACAAAGATCTGCGGCGGAACGGTAGCAACACCGATTTTGGTGAAGAGAAAGCTGCCGCCCCAGAAGAAGGTGGTCAGAACCAGAAAAAAATAGACCCGCCTGACAGCCGGTTGTGTCGAAGCGCTCATGCCGCTTCCGGAGCAGATGACAGTTTGCGGCGGGAGAGGTAGGCACTGATGATCGGCAGGTCGGCAGCTGCCCAATCCAGGTCCGCCATCTGCTGAGGCCGGATCCAGAGCATGGCATTATGTTCGTGGAGTGTGATTGTGCCGTCGCTTATCCGGCAGGTAAAGGGGTGTAAGGTGACGGTAAAATCTGCATAGCTGTGGGTTGTAGCAGGGAAAGATTCTTCAATGATTACGTTGACACCCAATTCTTCACGCACTTCACGGATCAGGCACTGTCCGGGAGTTTCACCCGGTTCTATCTTCCCCCCGGGAAATTCCCATGAGAGCGGCAGTGACATGGCGGCGCTACGTTGGGTAGCCAGTATAAGGCCATCGTGCTCGATGATGGCGCAGGCCACGTGCAGACGAGGATTCATCAAGTCGTGCTCTTTGTCTTCAGTAACTGCGCACCGACCCAGCGATTGGCAAACTGATATGCGATTCTGCCGCTGTTGTCACCTTTGTCATAAGCCCATTGAATGGCTGCGCTGCGCGCATCCTCCGTCCAGCGAAGCTGCGAGCCCTGTTTTATAAATAGTTTATCGACCCATTGGCGGGTAACGACGACGTACTGATCCTGAGAGAATGGATGAAAGCCAACCCAGAGTCAGAAACGTCCGGAAAGTGAAATTTTTTCTTCAATGGCCTCACCGTGGTGCATCTCGTTATTGACCAGCATGGCGCCACGGTTATCGGTTTCAAATTCGGGCAGCAGATGGCGCCGGTTGGAGGTGACACAGATCAGAATGTTGTCAGGAGGCGCGTAAACAGCGCCATCCAGAGCGCTTTTCAGCATCTTGTAGCTCGATTCGCCCACCTCAAATGACACGTCATCGGAAAAGATGATGAAGCGGTAGGGGAGCCGTTTGATGCTGTCTACAATATCGGGCAGGTGAATCAGATCATTTTTGTCAACCTGCACAATACGCAACCCGTCAGCGGCATAGTGGTTCAGGACCGCCCTGATCAGGGAGGACTTCCCGGTACCACGCGTACCCCACAACAGAATGTTATTGGCCGGATAGCCTGCCAGAAACTGGCGGATATTCTCTTCTACGGTCTGCTTCTGCTTTTCGATACCCAGCAGATCTTCAAGCGCGATCGGCTCGATGCCGTCAACCGCCTCCAGATAACCTGAAAATGAGTGCCGCCGCCAGTTGGAGGCATGACAAAGTGCCCAGTCAATTTCTACCGCCGGTTTGGGGAGCAGTTGCTGCAAAGAGCTGAGAACCTGTTTGAGTTGCGTTTGTAATTCCGGATCCATACTTTCACCTTCTGTTTTTTTATCGCTGGAATACGTACTGAAACCGCATGGAGAATGGGATTGACGTTTAATCGTTAATATCATATTGTTTGATTCCCGTCAGCTACAATTTCCTCAGACGGAGCAGATCTTCTGACATATCGGGTGGAGTACATTGAAATGTTTATCAAAATAACAGATCTTGCCATTGCTGCCGGTGTTGAAGAAAAGACGATACTGGACTGGATCAAAAACAAGGGGCTCCCCGCCCACAAACAGGATGAACGCTATCGGATCAACCGCGTCGATCTGCTGGAATGGTCCACCAACCACGATATTTCAATGCCTCCCGGTATTTTTGCCGTCAGTAACGAAAAACCTGACCTCCCTTTGGTTTCTGAAGCGCTGCTGAACGGCGGTATTTTTTATGATCTACCGGGTGACACCCCGGAAACAGCCCTGCATGAAGTCGTATACCGTCTCAAGCTTCCCCCCAGTCTTGATCCCGAGTTCCTGTTACAGACACTGTTGGCACGCGAAGCGCTCGGATCGACCGCTTTTGGTAACGGTATCGCCATCCCGCATGTTCGCAACCCGATTGTCGGACAGACGAGTGAATCGTCCATCAGTCTCTGTTTTCTCAAGAATCCGATTGATTTTGATGCCGTTGACGGCAAACCGGTTTCGATTCTTTTTACTCTCGTAACCCCTAACGTCAAAGCGCATCTGCTTCTGCTGGCTAAACTTGCATACCTGCTGCATGACCATGGCTTCCAGGACCTCCTGCATCGCTACGGGCCTGAAGCTGAGATCATGGCAACGATTCGTGCTTTGGAGGAAACTAGCATCAGGAGGTGACGTCATCATGTCGCAGGAGTTGGTCTCCCCGAGTACACTGATTTTTACCGCCATGCTGCTGTCAGCCCTCTCCGGCGCTCACCTGCTGGTTCCCCGACTGATAAACGCCTCGCACGGCCAACTATTGGCGACTATCATCATGTTAACAGGCTCTGTTCTTGGATTGGCCGGATCCCTGATGACGCTGATTTCCGGGCGCTCTGTCGTATTCCAGATCGCCTGGACGCTCCCCTTTGTTGACAATCCTGAGATCGGCATCGACCCTCTCACGGCCTGGTTCCTGCTCCCCATCTTCCTGATACCCGGATGTGCCGCGCTGTACGCCCGTACCTACTGGCACGCAGATCATTTCCCGTTAAATGTTCGTAAAATAACCTTCTTTTTTGGTTTGATGGCCGGCACCATGAGCGCCGTAACAGTTGCCCGTGACGGCATAACCTTCCTGTTTGCCTGGGAGATCATGGCGCTGGCGGCCTATTTTCTGATCTCTACGGAAGACGAGAAGCCAGAAGTCAATCTTGCCGGCACGCTCTACATGATTACAACCCATATCGGTACGCTGGGACTATTCGGCTTTTTCCCCATTCTGGTTTCGGTAACCGGGTCATGGATATTTCCTTCCGCCGGATCGCTGAACGCCTCGTTACCAATCGCAACGGCACTGTTTCTGACAGCCCTGTTAGGTTTCGGCCTGAAAGCCGGTATCATGCCGTTGCACGTCTGGCTGCCTTCCGCCCATGCAAACGCCCCCAGTCATGTTTCGGCCGCCATGTCGGGCGTTATTCTCAAGGTCGGTATCTACGGCATTATGCGCACGATTTCCTTTTTTAACGCTATTCCGCTCTGGTGGGGCGTACTGGTGCTGGTTCTGGGAATCGTCTCGGGAGTTGTCGGCGTTGCCTTTGCCATCGGACAGCATGATCTGAAACGGCTCTTGGCCTATCACAGCATCGAAAATATCGGCATCATCTTCATGGGGCTCGGCGTCGCGCTCATCGGCCAGACGACAGGTTCCGCAGCCATGGTGCTGCTCGGAACCGCAGGTGCACTGCTGCATGTCCTTAACCACGCGACGTTCAAAGCGCTGCTCTTTCTGGGGGCCGGTTCGGTCATTCATGCAACCGGCACCCGTGAAATTGATCTGATGGGGGGTGTGGCACGAAAGTTACCCTGCACGGCTCTCCTGTTTGGTGTCGGGGCTGTTGCCATCTGCGGTCTACCGCCACTCAACGGTTTTGTCAGTGAGTTGCTGATTTACTTCGGGTTTTTTCGAGGTATTCAGGAGAGTGGGGTCTCAGCCGCTGCTATGGCCCTGGCTGCTCCGGCATTGGCGCTGGTCGGTGGACTGGCGGTAGCCTGTTTCGTCAAGGTCTATGGGATTGTATTTTTGGGGGTGCCGCGCTCAGAAGAGCATGCGGCACATCACGAGGCCGGGTGGCAGATGCTCGTGCCGATGACGGTCCTGGCTATTGTCTGTGGCGCTGTCGGCCTTGCCCCGTCACTGCTGAGTGATCTGCTGCAGCGCGCCAGCCGGACAGCTTTTCCGTTGTCCGAAACAGTCGGCGGAGTTGTGTTGACGAATATTGTACCATTACCGGTTGTGACAATCATGGCAGCGATTTTACTGGCTCTGTGTGGTCTCTTGGCGCTCTGGTATCGGCGCCTGCTGGCAACCGCTCCGCAAAGTGAGAGCACTACCTGGGGATGTGGGTACCAGCGGCCGAATCCGCGCATGCAGTACAACGCCTCTTCGTTTGCCGAACTACTGACCGGTCTGTTCGCCTTTGTTCTCAAGCCGGACACACATCGTCCCGACGTTACAGACGGCATCTTCCCCGCCGCTACCCACTTCCACAGTCATGTGCCTGAAACGGTGCTGGAACGGGTCTACATCCCGGCTCTTGAGCGCCTTTATCACCGGTTTCTACCCATTCGCCGCATGCAGAACGGCGTCCTGCAACAGTACGTCCTCTATATTCTGGTCACCCTGGTTGTGCTCTTTTTAAGTGACCATGTTTGAAAATCATACCTGCCGGCAGTATGTAACAGAAGCGGGCTTACGGCATAACGAAATCAGAGCCGGCAAACTGTATCGCGTCCGCATCACCGGCACGGGGCGGAGATATGGCGTGCACCCCGCCGCAGGCCGGGCATGTCTGCACAAAGGTTTCCTGTACAAACGGAACACCACACCCCTGGCACGTGTGATCCAGACTATGGGGTAGTTTTGATACCGCAACAGAGCCGCCATGCGCATTCAGAACAAATTCAACCAGTGATCTGCCGGTAGCAAACGGCCCTACTCCTGCTGTTTTTGACGATCCACACTCACACATGCCTCTTCTCCTGTCGTGCCCGTTTTTTGTAACTTCTGCGCGAACATAACCGATGAGCGGATCATAAAAAATGACCTGGGTCAATTCTCTCTACTTCGAATTAGCACTTGACACTAACATTGCGGACGCATTTGCTGTTAGTTTGGCCGTAACCTTACACGCATAACTTGTAACTTCTGATCATAATGAGTTTGAAACACTTGGAACCAAAGGGACGGTTCGGATACTTTGGTTTAGATAAATTTTTTACCATATTCACATCGATCCTACTTCACCACCCGTACGATCTTCATAATCATCCGAGTTTCTCCTCATCCGCACCGGACAGAAGCTGTTTTATTTTCTCTATCTTCATCGCTCCGCCTGAATAAGGGTAAATCGGATGTGCCCGGATTTAGTCAATCATGCGGTCGTACTCGCTATGAGTTCCTATCCAGAACCAGACGATTCCATCAGGTATGGATACTCCGAGCGCACGGTAATGGAGACAGACTCGGACAGACCAAAACTGGCCGATTTGTTTACAAATGCAAAGAAGGGTGGCGGGGGTTCTGTTTCAACAAGACAAAATTGGCATCGGCACGTTGCTGGATTGCCAATGGAAGACGGGAGTATCAACCCCAATATCGAGGAGAAGCCTGATGAGTCAAAGCGGTTTGCAGTGGCCAGCGCCAAAGTGAGCAAGAGCTTCCGCCGCCAGGGAATCGAGCTTTCCGCTGCCGATATCCGCCGCAAGCGAATGATCCCATCGCTGGGCGTCAAACTCGTCAAACCAGGATCGAAATTGGCGGAGTTCCGCATCGGGAAGTGATGCAATCTGTGATTCTATACGTTGCAGCGATGGCATAACACCCTCCTGAAAATCAATTAAGCTGCCGAACAATAACACGCTGATCGTTAATTCGTCAAACGGTAGAATTACCGCACCACCGCCCGTACGATCTTCATAATCAACCCCTTTTTTTCCACATCCGCACCCGCCAGAAGCTGTTCAATTTCTTTGATCTATCAAACATTAGGATTATCTACAACTACCGCTCACGCTTAGAATCCGCTCGATTATCCAGAAACACTCTAGTTCAGATCGGCAGTGCCACCTACTGGAAATAGGTGACGTGGGGTATGCCAACATGTTTTTTACACGACGATGTGCTGATTCTTTTTCACTTCATTAACCAGATTCGGGTTACGGTCCAGCAAGTGAAGTAGCTTGAGGGTGGACGTATGCGGCTCAATTTTACCTCGTTCGTAAAGAGAAAAAGCGTTGGGGCCGCCACCGAAAATGGCGGCCGCTTCTTTCTGAGTCAACCCAAGTTTTTTGCGGATCCGGCGTATCTCCTGACTTCGCAGTTCGCGTGTTTTCAGCACCAGGCCGTCACCGGCTTCACTGACACGAATACTGCTCTCGTTGTCGAACCATCCGTCGCCACAGGACGGGCAAAACCAGCCGGAAAGGCCAGTCAAAGTAATTGATTCGCCGTTATGTGTAATTATTTCGGTACGGTTTTCGTTGTGAATCATGCCGAAATTGCCGCAGCTCGTGCATTGAACGGATTTGCTCATGGCTTTATTTCTCCTTAAACTGGATAACGGGCCGACCTTCATCAGGGCGTGAAACCTTGATGTAAGCGACTTTGGAGCTGTAAAATAATTACATACTCATATTTTGATTAGATGGCATAATTGAGTAGTTCCACTCACCATGAAAATCATCTCGCACAATACAGATAGCAGTAAACTCTTCGTCTGTAACCTTGAT
>Ga0172367_10000076_pt1 | contig 145312 bp, 119 predicted proteins | sample Lak10m_FD_114542 | JGI IMG/M metagenome (GOLD analysis project Ga0172367, IMG submission 114542) | Freshwater microbial communities from Kabuno Bay, South-Kivu, Congo - kab_022012_10m | ecosystem: Environmental > Aquatic > Freshwater > Lake | place: Democratic Republic of the Congo... | reverse complement strand
GATGCTAACGCTAAGTTGGTTTGGATTGAACAGAGCTACGCCAATCCGAATGTCATGTTTGTTCAGCAACGTGTGAGCGGTGTTATGAAGTTGTGGCGCACTACAGACGCAGGTACAACCTGGAATTTGGTATCACAGCCACTGAATAAAAACAACATGCTGTTCACTTTAGGTAACGCTGAAAATGAATTTTGGATTGTATATCCGAATGGCACCAATTCGCAGCGTATTTATTATACCACCGATGGCGGTGCGAATTACGCCAACTGGAGCAGTGCAGCAGTCATGGGAGGTAATGAGATTTGGAGTGCCGCTGCACAATTGGGCACCAATGGCGGAATCTATGTGGCCTTGTTGCATGGAAGAGTTTTGTACAGAAATGCGGGTATGGGTCAGTGGATAGAATACAGCGTAGGCTTGCCAGCTGGAACAGAGCCTTTGAGACTTGTGCCATTTTATAGAGATGGAAAAATTCGTTTGGCATGTTGGAACTTAGGTGTATGGGAAGCTCCGTTTTACGAGTCTTCTAATTTAATTGTTGATTTTGCTGCACGCTTCGGAACGTTTAATTGCCCGGGTGAAAATGTACATTTCGTCGATCACAGTGTTGCAAGTTCAAACGCAACCTATGCTTGGTCTTTCCCAGGTGGAACGCCAAGTACAAGCACAGAGCAGAATCCGACAGTGGTCTATGCCAATGAAGGGGTGTATGATGTGACATTGACCATTACCGATGGAAGTCAAGCTCAGAGCAAAACCAAATCGGCTTATATAGCGAGTGCAATTCCGGGTAGTTCTTGTATTGCTGAAGGATTTGAGGAAGGAAGTATTCCAACCGAATGGATATTCGGTCATAGCACAGGCGGTGGTGACGCTTGGACCATTTCCAATGCGTGTTCGTCCGTTCAACCTGGAACTTATGCCATGGAGTTTGCCAACTACTGGGTAGATGTGCAAGGCAATCGCGATGAGATTCAACTTCCGAAAACGCATTTTGTGAATGGTTCGTGGTTTTTGAATTTCGATGTGGCTTACGCTGTCTATGGCGGACAATACAGCGATACGTTGTCTGTACTTGCAAGTGCTGATTGTGGATTAACCTGGACAGAAGTTTACCGAAAAGGAGGTGAAGAATTAGCAACAGCTCCGCAGAACACCAATGAGTTTATTCCTCAGTCAAGTGAATGGCGCACCGAAACAATAGATTTGAATGCCTTTGCAAATCAGAATGCCGACGTAATTGTTGCCTTTCAAAACAGAGGACATTGGGGCAATAATATATTCGTTGACGAAGTAAAATTATGTTATGTTGCTAGCGTAGAAGAGCAACATGAATTAAGTGCTGTGTTATATCCTAATCCCACTGAAGGGACCACTGTGCTTGGGTTTTCGACCTACACAAAAATAAAATCTGTTGTTGTTACCGATGTTTCAGGAAGAATAATAAACGTTCCATATACGGTGAATGACAGCGGAGTAACATTTGACGTTTCAGATGCGGCTATGGGGGTTTACACCGTGGTAGTTGAAACCAATCACGGAAGAATTGTGAAGCGCTTGGAACGACGTTAATGGATGGCAATGAGAATTAAAGAGATGAAAACGGCGGCCTGTTTTGTTCTATTCTTTATTGTACAATCACCCATCTATGCTCAAGTCAAGCAAGTCTATTCGTCTGTTGTTCAGGGCAAGAAGAGTTTTGAAATGAATCAAGAGATTCATTTGAAACGTGATGATTTCAAATTTGTTTTTTCCATGGCCCAGCCCAGTTCTCTTTTAATTTCTTGTGCAACGGAAGACCTAACTCTTCGAGAAGCTCAAAAAGGAGTGAAGATGAATAAGCTGAAAGGGTTTCAAGGGACAGGTATGGCTGAAGGGCTGTTTAATCCGGATAAAGAAATATTATTCGATAATGAAAATGCGAGTTGCTGGTATTACGATAGTTTGACTTCGCATCGATTTAATGATGCGTATTGGGATAACGGAGGAATTAAATGTGAGCGAAAAATTAAACAGCTGTTTGATGTAGAGAATCAGAAGTTGGTACCGTTAAAACAAGCGCCTACCTTGTATTTGGTATTTATAGAATACAAATGGAATTCAATTACCAATGAGCACATTGAAGTAGCTCGTGATTGGTTAATCATTCATTGGGACTAAGGCCTACCTTTGCGCCGATTTGGCCCCGTAGTTCAACGGATAGAATAGAAGTTTCCTAAACTTTTGATCCGCGTTCGATTCGCGGCGGGGCTACAATTAAAAAACGCCGTCTTGTTGGGACGGCGTTTTTCTATTCAGGAGAAAATTATCTTCTGATTATAATTTTCTTTTTCACGATACCATATCTGTTCTGTCCAGAAAGCACATACATACCATCTGCTAAGTTGGTGAGGTCATAGCTGTATTGATTGTCTGAAGTCAAGTAAATGGTTTGTACCAGTTGACCAGCAGCATTAATCAGATAGAATTGTCCTGCGTGTGCACCTTGAATGCGAACGGTTCCATCGCTTGACGGATTTGGGTAGATGATCATTTCTTCTGAATTGATTCCAGCTGCGCTAGGATTTAATTCAGAGACACCAATGCCTTGTTGAACAGCGAGTTTATAATCTTCTACTTCGCCATAAGTAGATGTTCCGCATGGAGCAGCAACATCACCACTTTGGCTATCTGATAAACGAATACGCATGCGTGTTACGCCTATGGTAGCATTGCTTGGAACAGCAATAGAAGCGGTGAAAGGACCGACCCCTGCAGAAGATGTGTAAACGGCTTCACCTGCATCAGTGAAAACACCGTTCTGATTCCAGTCGCACCAAATGCGAATCACATCGCTCGTATATGCGTTTCCAATACTCACCGTAACGTTGAAGTTATTGTTGGTGTTTACTGTTGTAGATAAAGTTGTGTAGTCGGTGTAATTAGACGCCCCTGTGGTGTTGTTGATGGTTCCAGCAGAGACGTTGGAAATGTATTCGTAAGTGGCATCACTAGAATCGCCGGTACATGGTGTTGGAAGACCGCCGGTAATGGTCATAGTAATAGACGCACTTGTTGCAGTGGCTGGAACAGCGCATGTAGCATTTGAAGTAAGAATACAAGTTACCACATCACCGTTATTCAATGTGGTGGTAGTGTATGTTGCACTATTGGTTCCTACGTTGGTTCCGTTTACTTGCCATTGGTACGATGGGGTTGTTCCACCGTTGGTAGGTGTGGCGGTAAAGGTGACAGAACTACCTGATGCACTTGGGTTAGCACCAGCAGTAATAGCAATGCTAACGGCAGGTGCCACACTTGGATTTACGTTAATGGTAATGCTGTTTGATGCCGCAGTGGTTGTAGTAACGCAAGCAAGGTTGGAAGTAAGCGTACAGGTTACTTGTTGTCCGTTTGTTAATCCTGTTGTAGAATAAGTTGCACTATTGGTACCTACGTTAGTTCCATTCACTTGCCACTGATATGAAGGAGCTGCGCCACCGTTGGTTGGAGTAGCGGTGAAAGTGACAGTTGCACCAGCGCATGTTGGATTAGCCCCTGATGTGATTGCAATGGATACAGCAGGAGTTCCAGCAGTGGTGATAGTAACTGTGATGGCGTTAGAAGTAGCAGGGCTACCTGTTACACCTGCAAGGTTAGAGGTCATGATACATGTTACCACGTCGTTGTTATTCCAGTTAGATGCGGTGTAAGTAGCACTGTTGGTTCCAACATTGTTTCCGTTCACTTGCCATTGGTAGCTTGGCGTATCACCACCGTTTGTTGGAGTAGCGGTGAATGTAATGCTGCCACCTGAGCACGTTGGGTTTGAACCAGCGGTTACCGCTATGTTCACGCTTGCAGCAACTGAGCATGGAGTAATCTGAAAAGAATAGACGCGTGTTTTTGCAGCATTTACTCCGGTAGAACCACCCATGTATTCGCAAGTTCCCCAGAAGGTTACGCCGTCGTTATCTAACCAAAGCTGTGCATAGTCACCAACACGGTTAGAATTATTAACTTGAGAGCCGGTACCAGCAATGACTTGAACTTCAGTTACGGGTAATGTACCAAGCGGATCGCACTCTCTTCTTCCCGTATAATAGATACCTGGATAGGTTGATGTAGAATTCGATTTTATGTAAGCGAGTCCAATACTTCCGTTATTGTCCATAGCGATGTGACCCATCCAGCGTGTATCTGCATCGGGAGTGTAAGTTCCTTCTTGGTACATAGACCAAGTGCCGGTAGCAGGATCTTGACGAATTTCTGCCCATTTGATACTGCGTTGACTGTTGCTAATTTTCACGGCCCAGTTAAGAACAACGCTATTGTGGTCTGGCCATATTTTGTATTGGGCTCTGTACATCAGAACTCCGCCAATTCCGTCGAGTTTTTGTGTTGTACCAGGCTGAGGACAATCGTCCCAGTTGTTGTTATATGAACCATCAAAGGCAGCAGTGGAAACATAGCCGTTTGCAGCAATAGAAGCTGTAGGTGTGGTAGGCACCCAGTTAACAGTCATGTTATAAATATTAATGCGGTCGAAAATTCCTGATCCCCATCCGTTGTCGGAATAAGAAAAAATAGGACAAGGAGAACCAGCAGGAGCCATGGTACCATCTCCGGTATCACCCGGTAGTGGACAGAAGAAGTTTCCCGAAGGGGGGCTGAAAGAAGCGTAAACAGAACGTGCCCCAGGTGTACCAGCAAGCATGGCGCTACGTTCAAATGCAAATACTTTTTGTGGTGATTGGTTCGAGGTCATATAATAGCCATCTTGCCAAACGCTAAATTTTAAATAATCTGGAAAATTCGCAGAAGTGAAGGTGTAAGTATAGTAAGAACCAAGAGGATCAGAGCTTGTGGAAACGGCGATATAGATTTTATTGCCTGAGATACCGAATTGTGCTAAGAACCAACGGTCAGCGGCTTTGTCGTAGAGAACAATTGGGTCGCCGTCGTTTGGAGTTGGTGAAGCCCAAAGATTACCTAGTGTTGTTGTAGCCAGCACAGCACCTGTGGTTTTATTATAAACCTTGAAGGTGGTTGAGTTAATCATTTGGATGTAATGATTTGGTCCGGCAGCCCCACTTGGATCGAAGGGGCGAAATTGTGATGCCGTTTGCCCTGCCCAACTTGCTTTGGTTTGCCCAGCTTGAATTTGACCCATTTCCGTTTGAAGGAAGGCAGGATCATTTCCGTATTTTGCACCATCTTCAAACGTGTATTTGTAATCTACCGAACGACGACTTTCACGATTTTCTGCCTCGATTTCTTTTTTCGTAGGTTCTTTATAAGGATGGGTTTTTTCTAATTCTAAGAGTGTTGGAGTAACTCGGAATTCAGTTGCAACGATGTAGCCCGTTTCTTCTTGCTTCTTGTTGCGTTGCGCAAGGGCGAACGACGAAAGCAATACCAATGAGGTAAAGAGTAAGATTTTTTTCATAGCAGGTTGGTTGGTTTCAAAAATCGGAGAGCAAGATAATCACGACAATCCTAATATCTCCTAAAAATTATAATAAACCCCAGCCATACCTGATAAGCTGTTAATCCGCGTGTTGAACGGTGTAGATTCGTTCATAGTGGATAAAGCATAATTGTACTTGAACGAGGCACCCACACTAAGGTTATAAGTTAGCTTGTATTGCATTCCAAGCTGAACACTTTGTGAGAAATAATAGGTCTTTAATCCAATGATATCTGACTTTTGTGTGCTGAATTTGTTATCATCTAGCACGTTGAAAAGAGCGTATGAATGCTTCAAATGATTATAGTTAAATGTAGTCCCAATCTCAATATTGATTTTGCGATAACGCATGGTGTAATTCACATTTACCGGAATGGTGTAATAAGTGAAATGTTCTTTTGATCCACTTAATATAGACATGTCTTCATCCATGTCATGCGAAACATGAGTAACACCCGCATTGGTAACTATATCGTATCCACCTTCTGTTAATTGAATTACATTTTGCCCACTTCCATGCTCTTCTTCCTCACTATGTTCCTCCTCTTCAGGCGGCGGCCATGTATAGCCACTTCCTGTTGGGTCTGGTAAAAAACGGGGTATGATTTCACTGCGGAAACTGTTTTCATAAATTCCAGTTCCTACCGAAAGCTGCGGCAAGACTTGTGCTTGCACAACGAAACCATACGACTTGACAAGCTCTGGTTTTACCTTAACATCTCCTACTACTTGCGAATCGTCCATTCTTGCATCACGAACATTCAATGTAGAAAGTCCAAATCCCACTTCCGCACCAACACGAAAACGACCAATCCATCTCGATTTTTTATCCTCGTTAACATAATCAGACGGTTGTTTCGGTTCGAAATTCGGATTGACCAAAGTGGGAACAGCCAATTTAATTCCAGAGAGCCCAGTTAAATGAGGAAGTTCTTCCACAGTGACCAACTCTTCTTCTGAATAACCAGTCTGGAAGTTTCTATGAGTTTCGACATTTTGAACCTTTTCAAAGGTGTGATTTAAAATTTCAACCTGATCTTGCTGAGTAGGAATAGACGCAGTGGCAACCTCAGGAGCGACAAATGCGGGAGAGGAATTGAAATTATTCGGATTGTACTCAGTGTAATCTCGATTTTGTAAAGTCGTTGATTGACTTGATTCCGAAATCTCTTCTATGCTTTTAGAAAGCGCGATCGGACTGAGAAATTTGCTTTTGTAATACGTCCCTTTGTTCTCTCTATAAAATAACACCGTAACCACTACCATCGCTACTACCCCAATAGCCAAGGTAGATAACGTTGCCCAATGTGTAAAAATGGCAACGAGCGAACTACGCGAACTAATTTTCCAATAGACCTTCTTCGGATTTGAAGAAGTCTTGGTAAAGTTGCGACGGGTCGGTTCTCTTTTAAGCTTGTTATTTTCTTTAAAAAAATTCATGGAAAGGGTAGGCAAAGATAGGCACATTCATAGGCTGAGGTCATAGTCTAACTTAAGGGCGTCTTAAAAGCAAGTTAAAAATTTCTTTGACATTTTTACTCAATCCTAACCATTTATTTAGCAATGCTCGACTTATTTTTGAGTCTAGGAAATTATACCAAATCTAAACTCATGAAGAAACTGTTGTTGTTCTTTGTCCTTCTTAGTGCTTCGCAAATGATGACGGCACAATCTGCACGTCAGGAACGTATTGTTAATCGCCTGTTTGAAGAGAAGTCTGAACTGTACTTCAAATTTAAAATCCAAGATAGATCTGAAATTGCTCAGTTTACACGAATCGTATCCATTGACAACGTTAAAGAAAATGTCGTTTATGCATACGCCAATCGCAGTCAGTTTTTAAACTTCCTTGGCACACACAAACGCTACCGCGTTTTGCAAAATCCTTCTTCTCTTTCTGAAGAACTAATGATGCCCGAATTGAATTACGACAATAGAACCTTAACCCTAACCGCTTATCCAACTTACGCCCAATACGTGGCACTCATGGAGCAATGGGCAACCGATTACCCAGAAGTGTGTAAACTTTACAATATTGGTTCATCGATTGACGGACGAGGATTATACATCTTGAAAATTACCGATAACGTCAATGTTCGCGAATACGAACCTCAATTCCTTTATACTGCTACCATGCACGGCGACGAAACTGCCGGTTATATTGGTATGTTGAAATTGATTGACCACCTGCTTACCAACTACGGCACTGACCCTCGTGTTACTGCACTTGTAAACAACATGGAGATTTGGATTAATCCACTTGCTAATCCAGACGGTACCTACAACGGTGGAAACAATACCGTGAATCAAGCCATTCGCTATAATGCAAATAATGTGGATCTAAACCGAAATTATTGGGATCCTCAAGATGGCGCACATCCAGATGGCAACGCCTACCAACCCGAAACACAAGCCTTCATGGCTTTTGCTGACACCATGGACTTTGTGATGTCTGCCAATTTTCACGGTGGTGCTGAAGTGTATAATTACCCTTGGGACACCAAAGCGAACAACCATCCCGATGAGAACTGGTTTGTTACCTGTGGACTCAATTACGTAGATACCGTTCATACCTTTTCACCGGCTAATTATATGGTGGACTTTGGTACAGGGTACGATGCACCTGGCGTTACCAATGGCTTCGCGTGGTACGAGGTGAATGGTGGAAGACAAGACTATATGAATGCCGCACGTCATTGCAGAGAAATTACCATTGAACTTTCTACGACCAAACTTCTTCCAGTTGCCAATTTTGAAACACATTGGAACTACAACAAAAACGCGTATTTGTATTGGATGGAAGAAACGCTAAACGGATTTCATGGTCTGATTACCGATGCGTGCACCGGACTGCCTGTTAAGGCGAAAGTCTTCGTCAATAGCCACGATGCCGATAGTTCACATGTGTATTCTTCCTTACCTATAGGAAATTATTATCGTCCAATCGCTCCGGGTACCTACTCGGTTACCTATTCTGCTCCCGGGTACCAAAGTGTTACTATTACTGGTATTTCCGTTACCGCTAATCACGGAACAGTTCAAGATGTGGTATTACAACCGCTTTCTCCAACGGCTAGTTTTGTTGCCGACCACACGAGTGGCTGCGGTGGCACCGTGAATTTTTCTGATTTAACTGGAAGCGCCATTTCATGGCTTTGGAATTTTGGCGACGGAACCACTTCAACACTTCAAAATCCTACACATAGCTACGCCCAAAGCGGGACTTATACCGTGTCCCTGGCGGTATCCAATTGTGCAGGAAATAATTCGCTGGAAAAGGTGAATTACATTCAAGTCGATGTGACCGAATTGCCAACCGTGGAAAGCACGGCCTTAAGTTCTTGCACCTCGCAAAGCTTTACCCTCAACGCCCAAGGAAACGGAACCATCAACTGGTACAATTCACCAACAGCCACTACCCCAATTGCTACAGGTACAAGCTTTACAACTCCTGTTTTAACGGCTTCTACTGATTATTATGTGGAAAATGCTTTGTCTTCAACAGATGCCTATGTGGGTTCATTAGACAATGCCGCGAACGGTGGATTCTACACAGCAAACACCTACCGCTACCTTATTTTCGATGCCATGGCACCGTTTACACTTCAAACTGTTCAGGTGAATGCCAACACCGCTGGAAATAGAACCATCGAATTGCGCGATATGAATGGAACCGTTCTTCAAAGCGCAACGGTCAACATCCCTGCGGGAATTAGTGACGTTACTCTAAACTTTGCTATTGCTCCTGGAACCGGTTACCAACTGGGACAAGCAGGTGCCAATCAGATGTACAGAAATATCAATGGTGCAAGCTATCCTTATACAGTTCCAAACGTAGTTTCTATTATTGGTAACAGTGCCAACAGCAACGGAGCGTATTATTATTTCTACAATTGGCACATTGTTCAATTGTGTGCAAGCGAGCGTGTAAACGTTCATATTAATGTTGGAAACACCGGCGTTCCATCGGTTTCCTTAAACACCAATGGAAACACGTTGTGTTCAAACACACCAGCAACATTGAGTGCGCAGGCCGTTAACGTGAGTAACCCAACCTATATCTGGACTATCGATGGCGTTGTTTCAAGTGAGACAAGCTCAACGCTTACCATTACAAATCCGGTTAACGGAGTCGCAGTAGAATGCACCGTAAACGATCCGAATAATTGCTCTGGAACAACCACAGCAACCACCAGTACTGTTTTAAATGTTACGGCGTCACCAGCAACTCCAGTGGTTACTTTCGATGGAACATCAACGCTTTCTGTAGATGCCTCTTCAGGTATTCAATGGTACTTAGACGGAACACCTATTGTTGGAGCAACTTCTTCAAGCATCACTGCATCTACCGGCGGAACTTATTCCGTAGTCGTTTCAAACGGAATTTGCAGCTCTACCTCAAATGAGGTTCAAGTGATTATTGGAGTCGATGAATTAATGACAGACGGATTAAACGTAATTCTTTACCCAAATCCAGCTTCTGAATTTATTCAAGTCCAAGTGGGCACAGCAGGAAGTTTTCACTTCACCCTATACAATTCAGTTGGCGAAGTGGTTGAACAATCAAACACCCTAACTAATCTTCAACGTATTGATTTAGCTGGCTATGCGCAAGGTTTATATACCCTTCGTATTGTAAGCGGAACGGAAATGCAGGTTTCTAAATTCATGATTTCACGCAAATAGGATTTGATTTTATAAAAGGAAAAGGGGCGAATTGCCCCTTTTTTTATGCCTGTCCGTCACGTTTCGGCTTTTAGAATAGTAGTACATTTAATAAACAGAGAGAGCATCATGAAGCATTCACGATTTTTTATAGTATTGTTTGGCTTGCTAGCCATTGTTTCCTGCGATACCAATGAGTTCGATATCACCGAAGGCGATATTCCTCAAATCAGCTACGATACCACTTATGTGGGTGACTCTACCTTGATGAATTGTTCGGGTACTATACAATTAGACACCATTGGTTATTCGCCAACCTTAGGCTATGTTGCGGTGAATATTGATTCAGCTTATGCCATCATTTTCGATAGCTCATCGGTACAAGCCAGTATGCAAACACCGAACACCTACTTCTACGTCATTGCTAGCAGTGCCGTAAACTGGAATAACAATTTCTACATCGGAGCCAGCAGCAATGGTTTCACTGGATTTGAATTTTTCAGTCCAAACGGACCCATTGTCGATGGCGGCGATTACGCTTTGGTTAACGGCAACAACAGCATCTTCTCTTACATGTCGAACGGACTCATTGTTCAAGGATATTTAATGAATTCGAATGTGCATATCAATCACGCTGGAACCCAAGTGGGTGATGCCATTTCGGGTACACTAACCACAACGTTTACGTCCAGTGCCCCAGGTATTACTTCCACCTTGATTATTCCATTCTGTGTACCTGTTGATTTTGAAATTCAATAGCCTTGAGTAGAAATCTATTCATACCTGTTTCACTGATTCAAGCTTGTCTGAAACACGACAAGAAGTGCCAAAGAGAGCTCTTCGAGCTTCTTTTGCCTTATGTGAAGGGGGTGGTGTATAGATATTTGAACGACGCACATGCGTTTGATGATGTAGTGCAGGAAACCTTCGTGCGTGTGTTTCGTTCGTTAGAACAATTCAACGAAGAACGTGGTGCATTTAAATCATGGACAGCACGAATAGCCATCAACCTGTGCTTCGAACAAAATAAAAAAGTGAAACGTCAGCGCGAAGAAATGCAACACGTCGAACTGCCGTTAACCATACCTGCCGATGCCGCACTCAATTTTAATGCTGAGGAAATCATGTCGCTAATCAATCGATTGCCAGCAGAGCAACGTGAGGTATTTATGTTAGGCGCAGTAGAAGGATTCTCGCACGCAGAGATTGCGGAGTTGTTAAAGATAGAAGAAGCAACCTCGCGCAAGCGATTGTCGCGTGCACGTGAAGCATTAAAAGCATATTTGGGCTGGAATACCAGTCAAGAAACTAAAACAGAAAATGTGAACTATGACAAACTTTAATGACATAGAAAGCAAGTTTAAAGAGACGTTGCAAGAGTTTAGTCCAAGCGGAAAACGCTCAGACAACGAACTCTGGGGCGCGATTGAAGCAGGTATTCAAACTAAATCACGCAAACGATGGATGTGGTGGTTTGGCTTTGCATTGTTGCTTGTTGCTACAACAAGCCTAGGTTATTTCTGGAATTCAGATGTAAATAACATAAACACTTTCGCATCTACAGAAGCGGCAGCAAAAGCGGTTTCATCAACACCGAATGAACGTTCGGGTGAAAGTGAAATTCCTCCAACAACCGCAAAAACAATGTCGGATATTCAGCCTGATAAGAACCGGTCGAATTCAGAATCTCGAACTCAAGTGCGCCGCACAACCTCAACAGCCCAAACTCCAATTATTTCTAACCCAATATCTTCTACTACTTCATCGAATACATCTTCGACATTTACCAGTCATTCAATTTCTGAATCGGACGTTAATCAAATTGCAATAAGCGACATTAAGTTGGAAGGAAAATCTGCTACTGCTTTGGCGCTTGTTGGTTCTATCATGGAATGTTGCAGTCCATTGGAACCCGCTGCGTTGGAGGTGCCAGCTAAATCAACAGTGACTTTAGCAAACTGGAGATGGGATATGGGCGTAGGAACAAATTATTGGTTTGCGGCAAATGAACAGAATACCAAACATCAGTTATTACCAGGAAAGCAAATTCAGTTAGGAGTTTCGAAATACCTACCCTCGTATGTGTTATCGGCACAAGTTGGCTGGTCTGCTTCACGGTATGTGTTCGATTATGTAAACACCTTTAATCAAGATTATACGTACAATCAAATTCCGCTAGGTGTTGTCATAGATCAGAATGGAAACGTAGTATCTATTAACTATGGCGATTCAACGGTTACTGCAACCTACACCCGAAAAGTCAGAAGCATTAATACATACCAATCGGTTTTTGTTAATGCAATGATTGGAAAGGAATGGAAAGGAGACAGGTGGCAACTGGCTGCGTCAGTTGGACCCAAATTCATGTTTACCTACATGCAACAAGGTACTTATGTTGGGGTGAACGATATGCCTTCCGGAAAAATTTCAGAAGCAGGCAACGGATTGAAATCTTTTGCAGTCTTACCTACAGTTCAATTGAATGTGAATCGAAGATTGAACACTTCGTGGAATATAGGAATTGGAGTTAATGCCTCGGTTGGTTACGCTAAACTGTGGGGCACTTACGGCAAAGGTTCGTTTGTACAAATGCCCGTAATGCTCCGTTTAGAACGCCGATTCTAGGCGAGTTTAGGTGTGTTAAGGATAAAAGTGAACTTCTGTTTGGAAGTTCATTTTTTTTGCCCTTACCTTTGCAGACCGAACGGTCGGTTTAGGAATTATGGTAGTCGATTCAAAGCAGTATATTATTGAAACAGCCTATGGACTCTTTTTACAAAGGGGATTCAAAGCGGTTACTATGCAAGATATTTTAGGGGCGACAAATTTGTCGAAAGGCGCGTTTTACCACCATTTTAAAAGCAAAGAAGAAGTGTTTGAAGCAGCGGTGCGAATGTTCTTTGCTGGTGGTATCTCGCGCAACTTCTCAGAATTTCCGCACACCTCGTTCAAAGAGTTTCTAGAAGCCGAACTCACCTTTGTCCACGAACGCCGTGAATACCTTATTGCTTATTCCAAAGAAAAGAATCAGCCACTAAGCTCGAATTATTTCTCGGTAATGTTTGAAGCTGCCCGATTGCTTCCTGAATTTAAACGAGATCTGCACGCCTTCCGTGAACGAGAGTTGAAAGCCTGGACCAATATCATCAAAAAAGCACGTGCTACGGGAGAAATAAATTCCGACATGTCGAACCTTCAGATTGCTCGCTTGTTCATCTACGTGAACAAGGGCTTGGGTATGCAACTCATTCTCGATAACAATCAAGGCGAAGTTCATAAAGAACTCAAGGTCATGTGGATGGCCATATATAACGGATTAAAGAACACGAACAACTAGAATTGAAGAGTATGGAAGAGAAAAAGAAATCGAAAAAACCAATCCTAGCCTTGGTAATCATTGCAGTCGTTGGAACGATTGCTTATTTCCTATTTGCAGGCGGTGGAGTAGAAACGACAGATAACGCACAAATTGATGGAGACATTCTTTCGGTTCGTTCAAGCGTGACGGCTTATGTACAAGAAATTCGTTTTCAAGACAACCAAGAAGTGAAGATGGGCGATACCCTTATCATTTTCGAAACCTCTGAATTGCGCGCTAAAGTTGCACAGGCCGAAGCAGCCTTACACAACGCTGAAGCGGCATTAGCTAGCGCTTCGAATCGCGCGAATGCGGGTGTGGAAAATGTGCAGGCTGCTATCTTAAACGCTAAGGCGTTAGAGGCTAGTCTTGCTGCGGCTAAAGCAAATCTTACTCGCGCTCAGCAAGCCTACGACAGAACCTTGCATTTATTCGAAATAAAAGCCGCTACACAAGAGCAAAAAGAAAATGCAGAAGCCGCCTTAGCTATTGCCAAAGCCGATTTCGCGCGCATTCAAGATCAGCAACGCGCTTCGGAATCTAGTAGCACCGGTCTTTCTGCCTTGTCTGCTTCTGATAAAGATGCCATTCAATTGGCAGCAGCATCGGTTGAACAACGTCGCGCTGAACTAGATTTAGCGAAGGAACAATTGTCGCACGCTTACGTAACCTCACCGTTCAATGGTATTGTAACGAAACGCTCGATTCAAAACGGACAATTCGTAACAGCGGGACAAGCGTTGTGCACCGTGGTGCAATTAGATGAGTTGTGGGTAACTGCTAACTTCAAAGAAACGCAGATTGAAAACATCAAACCCGGACAAGAAGTAGAAGTGGAAATCGATGCACTTCCGGGTAAAGCATTGCATGGTAAAGTAGCTTCGTTCTCTGGCGCCACCGGTGCGAAATTCGCGCTACTTCCACCTGATAACGCTACGGGTAATTTCGTAAAAGTGACCCAACGTTTTCCTATTCGAATTGATTTAGACTTAAGTAACGTAGCCGATCGCGCCATGCTTTACCCTGGTCTAAGTGTAATTGTAAAAGTGAAGGTGAAATAAAATGACTGCTATTGCGCCGTCTTATCCTACCGGATCTACGCGGGTTATCTTAGTGGTTACAGCCATTGTTTGTGCGCTGTTAGAACTGATAGATGCTACCGTAGTGAACGTGGCGCTTCGCGAAATAAGCGGAAACATTGGCGCTACCCTCACCGAAATTGCGTGGGTGGTTACCTCGTACAGTATTGCCAACGTAATCATGATTCCGCTTTCGGCCATGATGTCGAATTTGCTTGGTAGAAAATTATACTTTACCCTTTCGGTGGTGGTATTTACCTTTTCTTCTTTGATGTGCGGACTCTCGCATAGCCTTTGGGTACTCGTGTTCTGGAGATTCATTCAAGGATTGGGTGGAGGTGGACTATTATCTACTGCACAGAGTATCATCATCGGTGCGTTTCCTCCTTCAAAAATGGGAACCGCCACAGCTATCTACGGTTTAGGAATTATTCTCGGTCCTACCTTGGGTCCTTCTATGGGTGGGTATATCGTAGATAATTTCAATTGGAATTGGATTTTCTACATCAATATTCCTATTGGGATTATGGCCGCTATTTCATCGTGGCGATTCGTTCCTGATTTAATTGGTGCTGTAAAGCCAAGGAAGGTCGATGTGTGGGGAATTGTTTTTCTCATTCTCTTTATTGGTCCACTGCAATTCGTATTGGAAGAAGGAAGCTCGAAAGACTGGTTTCAAAGCGGAGAGATTGTTATCGGGTTTATACTTTCCATGATTAGCATGGTCTTCTTCATCTGGCGCGAACTCTCTATCGATTACCCAGCTGTTGATTTGCGACTCTACAAAAACTACAACCTCGCCATGGGTAGTTTTCTGAATGTTATTCTTGGAATGATTCTCTTCGGTTCGGTGTTTATTTTTCCGGTTTATGTACAAGCGTCGTTGGGATGGACCGCCACAAAAACAGGGAACTTCATGATACCCGGTGCCATTGCAACTGCTATGGGTATGATCTTCATCGGACGCGTGCTGCAAGGCAGAAACCCCAAGCCTTTCATCATTGTTGGTGTCATGCTCACCTTCACGTTCTTGGCCATGTTGTCGTTCTCTAGCCCAGACTCAACGGCAAAGAATTTCTTCTTCCCATTTATTCTTCGCGGATTTGGAATGTCGTTTATGATGATGCCTATTTTGAACTTGGCGCTTAGTGGCTTGTCAGGAAAAGAATTGGCACAAGCCTCTGGTCTTTCGAACATGATGCGCCAATTGGGCGGTGCCATTGGTATTGCGTTAATCAACATTTACCTCACCAACGTGCAAGCAGAAGCCCACGCAAACATGGTTCAGCATATTTCAGAATACAACAGCATCAATACCGAACGCGTGGCTGCTTACACACAGAATTTTATTGCGCAGGGATTTGCTACCTCAGACGCGGCAGCAGCGGCCAATCAGGTTATGAGCATGACCTTGTTGCGACAAGAACAGTTGATTGGATACACGCACGGATTCTTGATGGTTGGATTTGGAATACTGCTTTGTATTCCGTTTGTCTTCCTCATAAAATATAAAAAGACTAAACCTGGCGCAAAGGCTCCGGCCATTGACGCACATTAAAAAATACTATGAAAAAGATACTTGTTCTAAGTCTTGTTCTTTTCACCGCGGCCGTGCAAGGTCAATCCGATTCACTTCGCATTAGCCTTAGCGATGCCGTGGCGCTCGGACTCGTTAAACGCTTCGATGTACAAGCTAACGATTACAATACCTTCATTGCTACTTCCGATTTGAACGCCAAGCAAAATGCATGGCTTCCTGAGCTAAGCGGCGCGGGTACCGTACGCTTGAATACGCAAATTCAACAAGCGTATATTCCAGCCGGATTTGCAGGTTTACAAGATCCAATGCTCGTGAAATTTGGTGCAACGAATATCGCAGTCTTCGGCCTCGATTTGAATCAAACCATTTTTAATCCAAATGTCAAAAACGACATTACTATCGCTAAATCACAAGCAGAACTTCAAAAACAGAAAGACGAACAGGATAAAAAGGTCATTCGTGAGCGCATTACACAAGCCTATTTGAATGTGCTATTGCGAAAACTACAGGCCACTATTGCGCGCGACAACGAAAAGCGCTTCAATGAATATTATGTGTTGGCAAAAGGAAAATTCGATGCAGGAGCTTTGATAGAAAACGAGATGCTTCGTGCGCAACTCGATTATGAAAACGCGAAATTGGAAACGCAAAAGACCGTTCAGAACTTGAACACGGCTTATGCGCAATTGGCTTATCAAATGAACGTTCCACTTACACAACCGTTGGCTTTGACCGACCGGTTAAGCGATTTGCAAATTGCATCGCTCAATCAAGATGTCAATTATGCATTTGGAAATCGTTCCGATTTACTTCTCTTGAATCAACAGCGCACCATTGCCCAAGAACAAATTTCAAAGTCGAAACAAGCTGTCATTCCTAGCCTGTCGTTTTACGCTAACTATTCGAAACAATACACCAATATGAATTTCAATTTTGGTGATTCGAAATGGTGGAGTCCATACAGTTTTGTAGGTCTAAACCTACGCGTTCCAATTAGCGCTTACTACAAGGATAAACCTCAAATTGCTTCGCAACAATTGAAATTGAAGCAGCTGGAACTTCAAATTGAGCAGCGCAAAGCAGATATTACCTATCAGCACAATTCGGCTATTGCCGACTTGCAAAACGCCGCAAACAACGTAACGCAGACCCAGCAATCCTATGCCCTTTCGAAACGCATCTATGCCTTGCAACAAGAGCAAGTCAAGAGTGGTTCATTGCTTTACGCAAGCCTGTTAGATACAGAGCGTTCACTTAGCCAAGCCGAACAGAATTACATCCGAGCGGTGTACGATTACATGGTTGCGCAGGTTAATTTCCAACGCGCTATCGGAGAACTCTAAGTGTTTCACGGGCAGTTCCAATTTTTATTGCGAAATTGCGTTCTGCCTGCGAACCTGTGCCGAAACATCTCATCATTATATTTCTAGGGATTTTCCTACACCTGAGTGCCACCGCTCAGCGGAAAACTGTTTTGTTGCCTAATCAAAGCTGCATCACCCTCGATTCATTGATGGTTGTGCCTTCCAGCATACGCGTTTTTTCTTCACAAAACGAATGGCACGGCGGATTCCATTACGAGGTTTTTAATCAGGTGTTCACACGCGATTCGTTGTTGGCCGATACGCTGTTCATTGAATACCGCATTTTCCCTTCGGCCTTGCCCTATCAATTTAAATCGTATGAACCCAATGAAGTGGTTCGCGATCGCTTCAATCCCACCTTGCGTCCTGCGGCAACCGAGCGCGACGTGACAGATAACATTCAGAAAACGGGAAGTATTTCGCGGGGGATTTCAATTGGAAACCAACAGAACTTGGGCGTTCAATCTTCACTAAACCTTCAACTCAACGGAAGAATTGCGAATCGCTTCCAGTTAGTGGCTTCCATTTCCGATAATAATATTCCCTTACAAACTGCCGGTTCTACGCAGCAGTTTCAAGACTTCGATCAGATTTACATTCAACTTTCCGACGAAAATCAACGCATCGTTGCAGGTGATTTTACTATGCCTACTCGAAGTCACTATTTTATGAAATACACTAAGCGCGGATTGGGATTGTATTACCATTACACCGACGCTTCGCACACCAATACCGTGGAAGATGTAGAAGTGTCAGCTTCCATTTCTAAGGGAAGATTTCAGCGTCAGCTTATTCAAGGAATTGAAGGAAACCAAGGCCCGTACCGACTTACAGGAGCAAATGGGGAAACCTATATCACCGTCTTAGGTGGAACAGAAAGCGTGTACATAGATGGTAGAAAGCTTACCCGCGGACAAGACCAAGATTATGTCATTGATTACAATTCTTCTGAAATTATCTTCACTCCGAAAAATAGAATTACCAAAGACAAACGCATCGTTGTTGAATTTCAATACAGCGACCGCCAATACGTACGTCCACTTTTAACCGGTTCCATTACTTTTCGTCACGGAGAAATTTCAAAAACTTATATCGAATTTTTCAGTGAAAGCGATGCCAAAAATCAACCTTTGCAACAAGCCCTAACCACCAGCGACCGAGCCACACTTGCCGCAGCTGGTAACGCTTTCGGAGGGGCTTGGGTGGAAGGTGCAGACAGCACTGGTTTCTTAACATCGCGCGTGATGTATGCAAAAACAGATTCGTTGGGATATGATTCGGTATTTGTTTTTTCTTCTAACGAATCCATTGCCAAATACACCGTTGTATTCACGTTTGTTGGAAATGGAAACGGCGATTATGTCGAGAACGGATTTTCACCTTACGGGAAAGTCTACAAATGGGTAGCGCCACTTAACGGACAACATCAGGGCAATTACACTCCGAAGCGAAAGCTTACCGCACCTCGCGCTCAGCGTATGTTGGTCATTGGAAATACAGGAAAAAGACTAGAAGGAAATCGCGAATTGAATTGGAATTTGGAAGGTGCGTTCTCGCAATTAGATGCCAATACATTTTCTAGTGTAGGAAATAATACCACCCAAGGTGCAGCGCTGAAAGTAGCGGTGGGACAGGCGTTTGGAGTGGTAGAGAACAAAAAGAATTGGGAGTGGAATTTCACCAGCGAATACCTATCCTCTTATTTCAATCGCATTGAACGATTCCGTGAAGTAGAGTTCGAACGTAACTGGAACATCCTGCAATTGGTTCATACCGGAGCTGCGGAACAGCTCAGTGCACTTCAATTGAAAAAGACTTTCGCGAAGCAAAAATTTATAGATGCCTCGGTGGCGCATTATGCCTTAGCAAATACCTACACGGGCTACAAGTCGCGCGTGAAGGCCGATGTGCGAATGGCTGAGAAAATTGGAATGCAGTTCGATGGTTCTACCCTGAATACCACCGGACAAGTTTCTTCGCAATTTATTCGTCACAAAGCCAACCTCTTCCGAACCGGCGAGCGCATGGTGATTGGTTTTAAAGACGAACAAGAATTCAACGATTTCGGTGCATCAACCGCCAGCTATTCCTTTTTCGATGGAGAAGCATACGTGCGTTCAGCAGATACCACCACCACCGCATTCAAAACCTTTGTGAAGCAACGCAACGATTCGCGTTATGTAGCCAATCAATTTCAACCCATAGCCACTGCGGTTCACGTGGGTACCGAATTCAGAAGATACATGAATGGCGGAGCTTATTTTGGCGTTACAGCAAGCAATAGACAGTTGAAAGTGCTTAGCGATGCTGCCGGACTTACTCCTGCAAATACATGGCTTGGTCGCCTTGAATGGCGCACCCAACAGCGCAAGGTAGTTACCCTAAATGTGTTTTACGAAACGGCCAGTGGACTGGAAGCAAAGAAAGCGTTTATTTATGCCGAAGTCCCCGCCGGACAAGGAGTGTACGTATGGAATGATTACAACGACAACGGAATAAAAGAGCTCGATGAATTTGAAGTGGCAGCCTTTACCTACGAGGCCAACTATATTCGCTTGCCGGTACAAACAACAGATTACCAAAACGTTTTTACCACTACACTCACCTCTTCATTAGCGGTAAATCCGAAGAACAGAAAAACCTTTATTCAGAAATTCTCTGGACAAATTATGGCGAAAGCAGAGAGCAAAAGCACCCAAAGTGATTACGCCCATCTGTCGCCTTTTTTCAATGACATTGCCTTCTTATTAAGTCGGGGTGAAGTTGTACGAAGCAGTATTTTCTTCCGGAAATCCGATCCAAAATTCAGTGCAGATTACACCTATCAGCAATTGGGAAATAAGTCATTTCTATTGGCCGGCTACGAAGGACGAAATGAAATGGGTCACATCTTCAACCTTCGGAAAGCCTTGAATGACGCCACGCAGCTTAGCGTACAACTTCAAGCGGGTATTAGAAAAGCGGCAAGTGATTTTATGCTAACGCGAAACTTCTTGTACCATTATTCCAGTGTACAGCCCCAATATCTTATTCAACCCGATCCGAAAAAACGACTTTCGGTATACGCGCAACTCGAGAACAAAAAGGGCAATGCCGGTGACGCCGCATTTCAAGCGCGCAATTATTCATGCGGTGCTGAAACGCAATGGGAATTAGACAATGCACAATGGTTTAAGGCCGAGTTGAAGCTGGCTTACATCTCGTTACAGGGTGATGCCGCAGGTCCGGTATTGTACGATGCGTTAAACGGATTGCAAGAAGGAAAAAACGCCACCCTAGCATTAGGATGGCGTAAAACTCTCAGCAATAATTTACAGTTGTCGGTGAATTACAACGGAAGAAAAAGCGAAACGAAACCCATGGTACACGCGGGTAACATGAGCGTACGCTTGTTGTTTAACTAAACCACGTCATAATTTCTTCCAACTGAATGGCTGGAATATCTAATTTGTTTTTCTTACGAAAGGCATTCATATTTTGGTGTAACGCGGTAGGTTTTTGCTCGCGCAATTTTTCCACGTTCGTGATACCTAATTTCACCACCACTTCCATCCATTGTTCTGCAATACCAGCTTCTGCTAGTCCTGCTAAATCTGGACCTTCCTGCTTTTTCTCTGGACGCATTTGTGGGAAGAACAACACCTCTTGAATGCTTTCGTTGTTGGTCATCATCATTACCAAACGGTCAATACCAATACCCATTCCTGAGGTTGGTGGCATACCGTATTCCAAGGCGCGTAAGAAATCATAGTCAATAAACATGGCTTCATCATCGCCGCGTTCCATCAATCGAATTTGTTCTTCGAAACGTTCGCGCTGGTCAATCGGATCATTCAACTCACTGTAGGCATTCGCCAATTCTTTTCCGTTCACCATTAACTCGAAACGCTCTGTTAATTCAGGGTTTTCGCGGTGACGCTTGCACAAAGGCGACATCTCTACCGGATAATCAGTAATGAATGTAGGCTGAATGTATTTGCTTTCGCAGCACTCACCAAACAAGGTGTCAATGAGTTTTCCTTTGCCCATGCTTTCGTTCACCTCTAATCCAAGATCCACACATTTCGCACGAAGTTCGTCTTCCGATTTTCCTGTAATATCAAATCCTGTGTGCGTTTGAATAGCCTCGGTCATAGACACGCGAGCAAACGGAGCTTTGAAGCTTAACGTCTTTTCACCAAACTGAACCTCGGTGGTTCCCAAAGCTTGGGTAGCTACGTGTTCAAGCATACGCTCGGTGAAGTCCATCATCCAATTGTAATCTTTGTACGCCACATAAATTTCCATGACAGTAAATTCAGGGTTGTGGGTACGGTCCATTCCTTCGTTACGGAAGTTGCGCGAGAATTCATACACTCCTTCGAATCCGCCTACAATCAAGCGCTTCAAATAAAGTTCATTCGCAATACGCAAGTACATAGGAATGTCTAACGAATTGTGATGCGTTATAAACGGACGCGCAGCCGCACCACCTGGAATGGCTTGCAACACCGGCGTGTCCACTTCTAAATAACCTTGTTCGTTGAAGAAGTTACGCATGGCGTTAACAATCTTGGTGCGCTTCACGAAGGTCTCTTTCACTTTCGGATTAACAACCAAATCAACGTAACGCATACGGTAGCGATTTTCTGGATCGGTAAACGCATCGTAAATATTTCCGTCGGCGTCTGTCTTCACAACCGGCAGCGGCTTCAATGATTTTGCAAGAAGCGTAATGCCTGTAACGTGAATAGAAATTTCACCCAGTTTGGTGGTGAATACTTTTCCTTCTACACCAACAAAATCGCCATAATGCAAGAGGTGGCGCACCACTTCTTGGTACAATGATTTGTCTTCGCCTGGGCAAAGAGCGTCTTGATTGATGTAAATCTGAATCTTACCCGAAGCATCGTGTAAGTCAGCAAATCCGGCCTTTCCCTGAATACGTTGATTCATTAAACGACCAGCAACTACCACCTGTTTACCTTCTTCGTACTTCGCCTTTATTTCTTCGGCGGTTGAATTGGTTTTAAACTCAGGCGCAGGGAATGGGTCAATGCCCAAAGCGCGCAATTTGGTAAGCGCTTCTCTGCGAACAACTTCTTCAGGTGATAGATTTAAATTCATGACCGCGAATTTAGCACAATTACGAACTCGCCCTTAGGTTCATGGGCTTTGAAATGTGCTAAAACTTCGGTAAGACTGCCGCGTTTGGTTTCTTCGAACTTCTTAGACAGCTCGCGCGACACGGAACACAAGCGGTCTTCGCCGCAATGCGTAATAAGCTGTTCAAGGCATTTAACAAGGCGATGCGGCGATTCGTACAATACCGAGGTGAACTCGTTTTGTGCGATGCGCTTTAATTGGGTTTCTCTTCCTTTTTTTTGTGGTAGGAAACCTTCGAAAATGAATTTGTCGCATGGTAATCCGCTATTGACCAACGCAGGTACAAAGGCGGTTGGACCAGGCAGCGTTTCCACTTCAATATCGTTTTGAACGCATGCACGCACCAATAAAAATCCAGGATCTGAAATACCCGGTGTGCCTGCGTCGGAAATAAGGGCTACACCGTTTACAGCAGACTGAATGCGCTGCAAGGTTTGCTCTAGTTTGTGGTGTTCGTTATGTTGGTGGAAGGCAATCAATGGTTTTGAAAATCCCAAGTGCTGCAACAGACGAACACTTACACGGGTGTCTTCACACAAGATAAAATCCACTTCCTTCAAAACACGAATGGCTCGAAGGGTTAAATCTTCTAAGTTTCCAATGGGGGTGGGAACTACAAAGAGTTTCATGCGAGGTAGCGTCGGTTCACTAAATCGGTGAAGTCTTTGGCCGCCATGCTTTCAATATTCCATCCGTACTTGTCTTGCAAAGTCTGAATGATACGCATGGCTTCGTCGCGATTGGTGTTGTTCAATTTTTCCAAAATCACTTCGTATTCTTGGTTATTCCCTTTGAATAAATCTTTGCAAAATTGGAAGCGTTGGTTCAACGAGATGTTTTTCTTTAAATCAGAAATAGGGGTGTTCTCGTGCTTTTTATTCAATGTTGCCTGAACATTGGCCGATTGCTTAAACGAGTCATTGATAGAAACGCGCTGGGTGTTTTCTAAGGCCGTTTTAGGCAATTCTTTTATTTCTGGAAGTTCCGAGTCAATGTCCTCGGTATTGATGCTTTTAATGGCTTCTGTGGTAGGGTCGTTGTCGTTGATGAGTTCAAATACCACCGGTGTATCGTCATCATCATCTTCCTCTATTAATTCTTCTTCTATGGTTTCTTCTTCGTCCTCCATAATTACCTCGGCGTTCGGTGGTAATTCGGTTTCAGCTTCTACTTCAGCAATGGCATCAATGAGATTCACCTGTTTTTTAACCTCTTCCGCACTCGGTGTCTCAATGCTGAATGAAATGGGGGTAGTCAGGGCAGGAGCCGATTCTTCGGTTTCGGTATAGGCTTTAAAGCGAAGTACAATCAGCTTTTCATACAAATCACTGCATAGCTCAACAAGTTCGTTGGTTTCGGCTGGCGAAAGTTTTCCGGCAGTTAAATCTTGAATTCGCTTATTGAGTTCGTTAGAAAGTTGGTCGATGCGCATGTTATTTTCCATAGCTAGTAAATTCATATCAAAAATAAACTCGCAATCCTTAGCTTTTCAGCCAGAATTGCGAGTTATCAAACGCGCAAAGTGGAATGCGTGGTATGTTACTTAGTTTCCAGAGTTTTCTTGCGTCTCTTTAGCCGGATAGGTTACCAACTTACAATCGCCAATTGCCGCAGCCAATTCTTGGTCAATAGTCTCTGGAGTTACCAATAATTGATTGGCCAATTTGTTAGCCGGATCATATTCCAAAACCTTTAACCAAGCGGCTTTAGAGCAGTTCAAATCACCTTTATTTCCGTAGTATAATCCTAGGTATTGGTACGCTTCAGCAAGGCTTTTCTTGCTTTTTTCGATTACCGCAGGGTCTTCACCAACAAGAATAATTGCTTTTTCGTAGTATTGCTTAGCTAGTCCTTCTTGGTTCGCATCTAATTTGTTCTCGCATTTTGCCACCCAGAACCAAGCTTCAGGATAACGAACCGATGACTTACGGAAAACCGTATCTGCTTTCACGTAGTTCTGAGAGAAATACAATACTTGTCCTTGAATGAATTGGTCTTTTGGATCTTCACCCAATTTGTCCATTTTCTTCTGATACCAATCAGCCGCTAAGGTGTAAAACTTAATACGAATATTCGCATTTTCTTGGCCTTTAGCTGCCATAGCTTTGTTGGTGTAGATGGTTGCAATTTCATTGTACCCGTCAGTGTATTCTGGGAATAATTCGATTGCCTTTTCTAAATAGGTAATTCCTAAGCTGTCTTGACCAAGCCCCATTAAAATGCGGCTGTAGTTTTTGTAATCAGCTACATCAAGGTGCTTCTCATGCGCATCGTTGAAATACATATCCATCCACTTTCTAGCCTCTTCGTAGTTCTTCAATTCCAAGTATGAATAACCCAAAACGCGGTCAAGGGTATTGTTGTCAGGATTACAATCGTGCGCTGCATTAATCTCATCAATGGCGCGTTGGTAGTTTTGAGTCAAGTAGAAGAACGTTGCATAACGTTGTTGAACACGACAAGAGTTGTTCAATTGTAAATACTGCTCGTATGAACTAATGGCTTCGTCGTAACGGGTTAAGTCTTTCAATAACTCAGCACGTTCGCGGTATGAAGGAGCAAACGTTGGATCAGCAGCAATGGCCTCGTTGAATACTTTTAAACCTTCTTGGTAGTTTTTAGAAGCCTTATACAACTTCGCTTTACGGTAGATAGCCGGAACGAATTTCGGATCAATCTCTAAACATTTGTTGTATTCTTTAATAGCCGCAGACTGGTTGTTAATGTTCTTGTAGAACTGGTAGTCACCGTATGCCAAATGCAAATCCAAACTGTTCGGATTAATTACACTAGCTAAGTCCAATACTTTGTGTGCATTCGCAGTGTCTTTTGCCGTTTCAACTAATTGTGCATTGGCAAGAGCAATATAGGTAGCCAGTTTAAGCTCTTTGGTTGCTTTGTTCTTTTTGTTTTCAATAATGCCTTTGGCTTTGTTGAAATACTTGGTAGCTGTTGCCTTATCGTTCTCACGAAGTGCAATTCTACCTAATCCAACGTAGTTCATTGGAAACAATGAATCGGCTTGAATACCTGCGTTGAATGCATTGCGAGCTTCTTTGGTTTTGGATGCATCGATGTCTTTTCCATCAACTGCCCAATCGAGGTAGTTGAATCCAATTACAGCAAATTTTTCACCACTAGCTGGAAGCGCCTCTACATCAGAAAGGGCTTTTTCATAACGCTCATTCATCGTGGTTTTACGAATGGGCTCGAAAGCTGGATTTAAGTCCAATACTACTTTCTGTGCAGTACACGAAAGCAATAGAGCTTGAGATAAGACAAGAAAGAAGAGGTTTTTTATTCTCATAGTTATTTGGTTTCTATTATTTGATGCGAACTACTCGCGTGGGCGGGGTTGCAGTAACCATGCCCATTTTGTGAATGATTAATTGGCCTTTCTCTCCTGAGATATGAGAGATAAGTCCTGTCCCTACAGACCCTGTTAGTCCTGTGCGAATGGCATACACTTCGCGACAAAACGGATACGATTGATCGTAGATATAAGCTTGGTAAGGTTCGCGCGGAATGTCGGGTCTGCGAGATAAGGTATCTACCTTCACCCCAATGACATTAACCGCAGCGTTGTAGGCTTGGCACGTCTTGTCTTCTGGATCACTAATCCAACTAGCAGAAATAATTCCTATCGCTTCCGGATGGCGAGTTACATAGTCAATGACTCCAGCCGTGCTGTCAGCGGCAAAAAAGTTGGCCGGCATGGATTGCCCTTTTAAAAATCGCTCTTGCACATAACGCGCATTGCTAGAACCGTTGCGGTCGAAGACAATATGAATAGCACCCAATTTGCTTTTCGGATCAACCTGATTCCAATTGGTAATCTGACCGCCTAACACTTGTTCTGCTATAGCCAGACTTAGAATAGAGTCTGTATTGCTGCGATTAATAATTAGGGCAATGGCATCGGTACAAATTTTTACGCTTTCAGGGTAACGTCCTTTCGATTTGAAGTAAGCTAATTCTTCTTCGTTCAACGGACGGTTAACCACCGCAGCTTGAATGCTATCGGCCAACAACATTCTAAAAATTTCTTGTTCGGTGCTGTAGATAGGAAATACGTGGGCTTTGGGATAGAAGTTCTCGTACACCTGTATTTCCGAAGACATCATGAGTTTGTACGACTCGTCAATACCAATAGATAATTCTCCTTTCGAAATGCCACTGGCTGTGCCACCGCCTGGTCCGCATGACGCGAATAAAACGGCTAGAATAATAAATGAAATGTAGCTCTTCATGACTCTTTGCTGTGTTTGAGTTGATGCCACACCCGATGCCCTCTGAAAAAGGCGTACACTAAAACCACACCTGCAAACCAATAGCGGTATGAACCAGGTAATGCCTCCTGAAAGACAGGCAAAAACAGACTGGCTATTCCAATGGCCACAAACATAAGAACCATAAAGGCCTGCATGAGAAGCAGTGGTTTTCGTAACATAGGGTGCAAATTTAATTGTTTACCAGTGAAAATTGGATAGGTAAGGTCTGTTTTACAGCCACTTTTGTGTTACCATTTCTTCCAGGCTCCCAATTTGGCATATTACGGATGGCATTCAGTGCTATTTTTTCGAATTCTTTCCCGCCGTCAACCCCGCGCTCTATGCCGATTTGACTGATACTTCCGTCGGTTTCCACCACGAAAGAAACATATACGGTTCCTTCCACCCCCAACTGCTTTAAACGCTCAGGGAAATAGACATTTTCGTAAATAAATTCTAAAAGGGCCTCATCGCCACCTGGATATTTGGGCATAACAGAGGCAAAAGTGGTGAATGGACGCGGACGATTGGTCTTCGTTGTGGTAGTATCTACACTGAAGGTAGGAAGCATTGGAAATCCGAAAATTTCTTCATCATCATCGTCGCCATTTCCTCCTGCCTTAGGCAAAGCCTTCGGTGAAGCATTGGCTTGATTCACTATTTCAACAGATGCGTTAGAACGGCCGTGCTTTTCTTTTGAAGCGGCTGTTTGCTTTTTCATGTTCTTATCCTGTTTGATTTTCACCGGCTGAATTTTTAGACTCATCATGGTGCTAGTGGTGATGACAGGCTCTATTTCTGGCTTGGCTTCGTTGTGAGGGATAAGAATCAATAAGAATGCGGTCACCAAGGTGGTGGCAAGCAAAATAGAAAATAGCGTCCGACGCCCGTAGGTCTTCCTTAATTGATAGGCTCCGTAGGCTTTGTTGCGATGCTCGAAGGTAATTTCATCGAGGTTTTGGGGGAAGTGATGTGTGTTCATGGCTTTTGGCTTTTGCTTCTGTAACGCCAACACGTCGTTTAGATTTATCGGAAAGGCTATCTTTGAATTCAAACTCTTTTGTTTTTTTTCGTTTCTATGAAAGGATTTTTGCTACTTCTTACTGTCCTGTTGGGCATTCAATCCCAAGCACAGCGTGCCATTGAGCTTTCCTATAATGGAAAAAAATTACCTGCACAATCCTATGAAATAGACACTGAATACGAGGGGAAAATTCCTCTCATAATATTTCTACATGGTGCCGGCGAGCGTGGTTCTGATAATCTCGCTCAAACCAAAGTGGGATTACCCGTTCTTCAAAAATCACTGCACGACATTGGGGTCGAGCATTATATTCTTTTGGCGCCACAATGCCCGAAGAATTTAAGGTGGACCGACGTCGATTGGAAAAGCACCACACATCAACTTAAGGCAGAACCCACTTGGCCATTGGCGGTGCTCATGCATGCGGTAGATAGTCTGGTTCAAAACAATGCGGCTATCGACCCCAATCGCGTGTACTTATTCGGACTAAGCATGGGCGGCTACGGTACTTGGGAATACTGTATGCGTCGTCCCGATTTATTTGCTGCGGCCATGCCCGTTTGTGGTGGTGGTGATGTGGCTAACGCGAAACGTATAGAACACACTGCTATATTCGCATACCATGGTACAGCAGACAATGTTGTTCCGTGCGAAAACTCGAAGAACATGGTGGAAGCAACAAAAAAGGTGAACAAAAATGTTCACCTCGTTTTGTATGATGGCGTTGGTCACAATGCATGGGACCAAGCGTTTGCCGATAAAGCCACGCTCAAAAAGATGATGGCTGTTCGGAAAAAATCGAATTAATTTCCTAACTGCTCTTTAATAGCAGCAATCTTAGCCTGCGCATCTGCCTGCTTCTTGCGCTCGCTGTCTAACACGGCCGCTGGCGCATTCTGCACGAAACGTTCGTTCGAAAGTTTCTTTTCTACAGAAGCAAGAAATCCTTCTAAGTAAGCAAGCTCTTCTTTCATTTTAGCATGCTCTGCCTCTAAATCAACCGAAGCAGAATACGGAATGAAATACTCTACACCGCCCACTACGAAACCAAACGATGGAGTCATTTTTTCAGTGACTTCATTCAACTCAGAAACATTGCACAAATGCTGAATCGCTTTGTCGAAAGCACTTAAGCGCGCTTCGCTTTTCAAATAGGAAACCGTTAGTGCTTCTTTATTGGGAAGATTTTGCTTCTTACGAATGGTGCGTATTTCAGTCACTACTTCTTCAAACTGTGCAAATTCTTTTTGAATTTGTGGGTCGAAACCGGTAGCAGCTGGCCAGTTTGCTGTGGCAATCATTTCCGATTCACCTTTCCATTCATTCATGTGTTGCCAAATTTCTTCGGTTAAGAATGGCATGAACGGATGAAGAACTTTCATGAGATTTCCGAAAATGGCTAAGGAGTCTTGAAAGGTTTTGGCATCCATACCTGAACCGTATGAAGGTTTCGCCATTTCTAAATACCACGCACAGAAGTCGTCCCAGATAAGTTTATAAGTCTGCATCAACACTTCGCTGATACGGAATTTTTCATAGCCATCTTCCATTTCCACCAATACTTGTTGGAAGCGGTTTTCCATCCATTTAACTGCAATAGCTGCACTTTCAGGTTGTGGCAATGAGGCATCTACTTTTTCTTCCCACGATTTTACAAGGCGGAAAGCGTTCCAAATTTTATTGGCGAAATTTCTTCCTTGCTCGCAAAGTGATTCATCGAATGGTAAATCATTTCCTGCAGGCGAAGAAAGCAACATACCTACACGCACACCGTCGGCGCCGTATTGTTGCATAAGTTCTATTGGGTCGGGCGAATTGCCGAGGGATTTCGACATTTTTCTTCCCTGCTTATCCCTTACAATACCTGTGTAATACACATTCTTGAATGGAAAATTTCCAACGTATTCGTATCCGGCAACTATCATTCGTGCCACCCAGAAAAACATAATTTCAGGGGCAGTTACTAAGTCTGCAGTTGGATAGTAATAGTCTAATTCTTCTTTCGAATAGAATCCGTCGAACACACTAATAGGCCATAACCAAGAGCTGAACCACGTGTCTAATACGTCTTCGTCTTGTTTTAAATCGGTTGCAGTCCACGCAGCGCCTTTCGCTTGAAATTGAGCCAAGGCATCGTCGATGTTTTTGGCTACTTCAAAACTGCCGTCAGGTGCGTAAAACGCGGGTATGCGATGACCCCACCACAACTGACGCGAGATACACCAGTCTTTGATGTTCTCCATCCAATTGCGATACGAGTTTTTAAATTTCGGAGGAAAGAAACGAATGGTATCGTCCATAACGTGGTCCAAAGCGGGCTTGCTGAGGTCCTTCATATCTACGAACCATTGCAACGAAAGTCTTGGTTCAATTACCACGTCGGTGCGCTCAGAGAATCCTACTTTATTCGGATGCTCTTCGGTTTTTAATAACAGTCCAGCCGCATCTAAATCTTTCGCTATTTGTTCACGAACGGCAAAGCGTTCTTGACCAATGTACATGCCCCCTGCTTCAGCAATAGTTCCGTCGGCATTCATCATATTAATCACTTCCAATTGGAATTTCTCTCCCAACATAAAGTCATTTTGATCATGCGCAGGCGTTACCTTCAAGCAGCCAGTTCCGAATTCTATATCCACATACTCATCGGCAATAACAGGCACCACGCGGTTAACCAGTGGTACAATTACTTTTTTGCCATGAAGGTGTTTGTAACGTTCGTCGTTCGGATTAACACAAACTGCTGTGTCGCCCAAGATGGTTTCCGGACGTGTAGTTGCTACGGTTAAAAATTCAGAGGTTCCTTCAATTTGATATTTCAAGAAGTACAATTTCGATTGAACTTCTTTGTAAATCACTTCTTCATCAGAAAGGGCAGTTAATGCAGCAGGATCCCAATTAATCATGCGTTCGCCGCGATAGATTTTTCCTTTTTTGTGAAGATCAATAAAACAGTCTATTACACTTTCGTAATATTTTTCATCCATTGTGAAGCGCGTGCGATCCCAATCGCAGCTTGCTCCCAGTTTTTTTAATTGCTCTAGAATAATCCCACCGTGCTTATGTGTCCATTCCCAAGCGTGTTCCATGAAAGCATCGCGTGAGAGGTCAGATTTTTTAATTCCTTCCTTGCGAAGTTTCTGAACCACTTTGGCTTCGGTAGCGATGGAAGCGTGGTCGGTTCCTGGAATCCAACATGCGTTGTAGCCACGCATACGAGCTCTGCGAATGAGCAAATCTTGAATGGTGTTGTTCAACATGTGTCCCATGTGAAGTACCCCTGTGACGTTCGGTGGCGGAATGACAATGGTATAGGCAGGTTTTTCATTAGGCGTGCTTTTGAAAACCTTCTTGTCTAACCACATGCTATAAATGCGGTCTTCCGTTTCTGCGGGCGAGTACTTACTTGGTAATTCCATAATAAAATTGAAAGTCGCAAAGTTAATCACGACCTTCAACTTAAGCGCTAAAAACTTGGTTTAGCTTAAAATTTCACGGACAATTTCTTCCGAAATAGGAATATTGATGTCACACTTGCCAATGGCGGGGATGAGCGCAAATCGAATATCACCGTGTGCGTTCTTTTTATCGTTGCGCATGTAGCCAATCAATTTGTTCACTTCCTCGTTATTGAAATGTGGTATTTCACCGAAGAATTTCTGAATTTTTGCGTTGACTTCCAAACAAACTTGCTCTTTCAACACTTTGGCTCTAACTGCTATTTCATTTTCTAACGCCATTCCCCAAGCCACCGCTTGGCCGTGTGAAATGGGTTTGCCTTGTTCAAGTAAAAGTGACTCTAAGGCGTGCCCTACCGTGTGGCCGTAATTCAGAATTTTACGCAGCGATCGTTCTTTTGGATCTTTCTTCACCACTTCTTGCTTTATCTCGGTTGACCTTCGAACGAATAAGGCTAATTCATTAGGATTAGTAATATCTACGTGTTGAAGTGCCGTCCAATATACAGGGTCTGCAATGAGGGCGTGCTTCATCATTTCTGCAAATCCGCTTCTTAATTCTTCTTTAGGAAGGGTAGAAAGGAATGGCGTGAACACCATGTTCTGTTTGGCCATTTTAAACAGGCCAACAGCATTTTTTACCTCATTGACATCTACCCCGCATTTACCTCCTAGGGCGGCATCTACTTGTGCCATTAAGCTGGTTGGGACATGGACGAAATCGATGCCTCGCTTGTAGGTCGAGGCAACGAATCCGCCTATATCAGTAATTACTCCTCCTCCTACACAAATCAACAACGCCTTTTTATCGGCTTCGTTCGCAAGCAATTCTGCGTAGATATGCTGCGCGAACTCAAGTGTCTTGCTTTCCTCACCAGGGGCCAATTCAATGATGGGTACCCCATTCAATTCTTGCATGAATTGAAGCATGGTTATTACACAATGAGTGTATGTATTCGAATCGCAGAGTATAAACGATTGCGAATGCGCATGAACTTCTTTGAGCAATTGCTTCGAGAATTCAGGAAAATCGATGTAGCAGGTAGTATTCATGGCTATTCCTCAGAGCTGTTTTTGAGTTGCATATAAATGGTGTACGCACCGGTTAAAACGATGCGTTCATTTTTGATTTCAGTGGTATTTAGAATTTCCGAGTAAGTTTCATTGCGGAATCCCAATTGCACTTCTTTCATTTCAAACGTATTGTTGCCTTTGTCTAAGAAAACATAATGGTCACTCACAATAGCGGTATTAGGCAAGGCAAGAGTGCTTGCCGTTGGCACATCGATTTGAATGTTCCAAATAGATCCTGGAATGGCTGCGCCAGTTGGCAAATTGCAATACACCTTTACTTTACCACTTGCATCTACATTGGGTGAAATAAGATTGACACTTAAATCAAGTGTTTTGTTCGAGCCCGATAAATCTTCCGCATGAACATGCTGTCCTACCGCTACATAGGCCAAGTCTTTCTCGAAAATTTCCATTTGCAACAACGCGTGCTCATTGCTCATATAGCGCATCCAAACTGAACCGGGGCCTAAATAAGCTCCTGAATTGGCATCAACCGAAGTCACAACCCCGTTGTTTTTAGCGACTACATTTACACGTGCTGAAATTTTAGACGGAGAAAGCTTGTTTACATCTATGCCTAACAAGACTAGACGCTCGCGCAAGGCCATGGTTTTGATTTCAGCTTGTTTAGTTGCCGATTTTACTTCCTCATACGCTTTATCACTGGTGGCTTTCGAAGCTAAAAGTTCCGTTTGACGAACCAAGTTCTTGTTCAACATTTCATACTCGTTCGAGGCAGAAAGATAATCTTGTTGAAGTGTGATGAAATCGGGATTTTCTAAAACACCAATCACCTGTCCGGCATTAATACGCTGTCCGGGTATAACCTGCGTCGAGACGATATATCCACCGAAGGGCGCGGTCACCTCAAAATTTTCGTTGGCGTTAGCAACTACTGTGGCTGTTCCTTTTACTGCGCGTTGCATAACAACAGTATCTGCATTGCCCAGTGTAATGGAAGTTTGATTTAGTTGTTCTGCGGTTAATTGAACAACGTTCTCTGATTTGGTTTGAACTTCCGCAGCCTGTTCTTTCGACCCGCCACATGCGGCAAGGAAAATGGCTGCGATTGGAAATAATTTTTTCATGGCTTATTGAGCTAATAAGTATTCTAATTCGATTTTTGTGTTATTCAACAATTGCAACGCATTCAAGAATTGCAACTGGGTTTGCAGTAAGTTTTGATGGCTCCATGACCATTCCATGTAATTCATATTACCGGTTTCAAACTGCTTGTTTAATTGTCCGTTTATAGTCTGAGACTTCTCTGAAGTAGGAGACCACTCATTCAATTTATTGGCTTGTTGGGTTAAATCAACCAACTGCTTTTGTAGCAAGTCGTGGCGATTCTGCAATTCAGTGTGCTTTTGCATGCGCAACATTTCTTGCTCATTGGCTAACAAGGTGGTGGCTTTCACCGCGTAACTCTGTTTCTTATGGGCAATAGGAATGGTAATGCCTGCGCTCAGCGAAGTGAAGCGATGATTGGCAGAGTAGTACATGTCTTGTCCAGTAACATTTTGCCATCCAATGATGGACATGTTGTTAAAACTCATGTCAATGGTAGGCTTCTTCAACTGATTCAACACATTGCGCTGACTGTCGTACCACAACTTGTCTTTAGCAATAATCTGTTCTTCCAAAAACTGTATGTCTGAACTGCCGTTGGCATTCCACTGATAGGCGTAATTGCCCGATTCAAGCGTGATTTCAGATTTGCTTCCAGTAGCCAATTGAAGTTCATACAAGCTTTGTTTGCGTTCAATTTCTAGCTGGATTTTCTCTTGTTCTACCCGCGCTTTTTCTTGTTCAATAAGCAAAAAGGCATACGAAGTTTCATCGCCTACGTCAATTCGTTTTTGTGTCAATTCAGCGGTATGTGTCAATCGCACTATCGCATCATTTTGCAATCGAATTTTTTCATTCAAAATCTGCACATTGAAATAGGCGCGCTCTACATTTCGTCTCACTTCACTTTGCATGCGCTTTAATTCAATCTTCGCTTTGTCTAAACTGACTTGTTGTTGTTGAAACAACGAACTCGAATACCCAGGAAGTCGAAACGATTCCGTGATTGAAATACGGTGGTCGTTCGCCATACTGTTGATGTTTCCGTATTCGTTGCTTACAGAAAGCGGTTGCCAGTTTCGAAACACCGTTGCGTTGGCTTGCATGGCCTCAACGTGTGCACGTGAGGCTGCAAGACCGGGATGATTGGCGTCTGCTAACTGTAATAAACTGCTTAAATCATTTGGAACCTGCGCATGAACTTGCGAGGTGAATAACAACGCCATAACTGCAACCGCAGCGACGTGTTTTTTCTTCAATTTATTGGCTTGTTTGGTACGTTGCCAAACATATAATATCGGTAACACATACAGGGTAAGAATAGTGGCTGAAACCAATCCGCCAATAACCACTAAGGCTAAAGGACGTTGAACTTCAGCACCTGCACCTTGTGAAATGGCCATAGGAATAAATCCTAACGATGGTGCCAATGCGGTCATCAGCACAGAGCGCAAACGAATCTTGGTTCCTTGTTGTGCAATACGCGGATAGTCATGCCAACCTTCGCTTTCTAATCGCTTGAATTCAGCAATCATCAGAATACCTTCCAATACCGCTACTCCGAACAGTGCAATGAATCCCACACCGGCAGAAATACTGAAGTTGGTTCCAGTGATGTAAAGCGTGAAAATACCGCCAATGGCTGAAAGTGGAATAGCCGAGTAAACCAGAATACTGTCTTTCACACTTCCTAATGCGAAGAAAAGCAAAAGGAAAATCATACTCAATGCAATAGGTACGACCACCGATAAGCGCTCCTGTGCAGCCTGTAAGTTTTCAAAAGTTCCTCCGTAAACCACGCGGTATCCAGCAGGGAATTTGATTTCTTTTTCTTCCCCTTTTTGTACGTCTTGAACTACCGACTGAATATCTCTTCCACGAACGTTAAATCCAACGATGATGCGTCTGCGGGTATCTTCTCGCTGTACTTGGTTCACTCCGTCAGTTAACTTAATATCAGCAATGGCAGAAAGTGGAATCGCCGTGTTGTTGCGATTGGTGATCAGTAACTGTCCGATGTGATACGGGTCTGCACGGAAATTCTTATCGGAGCGAATGACAATGTCAAAGCGTTTCTCACCTTCATAAACAGCGCCCACAGATTTTCCTGCAAAGGCGGTTTCAATCCATCGGTTTGCTTCTTCCACTGTGATTTGGTATTTCGCAAGTTGATCGTGCTTCAATGAAATAACGGCCTGAGGCATACCATTCACCGATTCAACATAGACGTCTTTAACCCCTTCAATTCCTTCGGCAATGTGTGCCAATTTCTCGGCGTATTTCGCAAGGCTATCGAGGTCTTCACCAAAGATTTTACATACAACGTCTTGACGAGCCCCTGTCATTAATTCATTGAATCGCATTTGTACAGGGAATTGAAATCCTGCAGAAACGCCGGGAACATTCGCAATAGCTTTTCCCATTTTTTCAGAAAGCTCGTCGTATGACTTGGCGCTAGTCCATTCTTTTTTGGGTTTTAAAATAACCATCATATCCGCAGCTTCTAAAGGCATCGGATCCGTAGGAATTTCACCACTACCTATTTTCGTAACCACTTTTTCTACTTCAGGAAATTGGGTGAGAATTTCGTGCGCAGCTTTCTGAGAATACTCAATGGTGGTGTTCAAATTACTACCGGTCATAACGCGCGTATCAACGGCCAAATCACCTTCTTCTAATTTCGGAATGAACTCACCTCCTAAAAGTGAAGCGGTGAAAACAGCTAGAACAAAAATGGCCAGTGTAGAAATGATGACGATGCGTGAACGTTTGAAAATGCGTTCCAACGAATGTTGGTAATGCTTTTCAATGAAAATCATCATGCGATCAGAAATAGAAACCTTATTCGATTTTTTCTGCTTAGGCAATACAATCGATGCCATCATAGGCACGTAAGTCAACGAAAGTAAGAAGGCACCAATAATGGCGAAGGTGATGGTCTGAGCCATCGGACGGAACATCTTTCCTTCAATGCCGGTAAGGGTAAGCAGCGGCAAGTACACAATTAAAATAATTAACTGTCCGAACACCGCCGAATTCAAGATGCGACTACTTGCACTCTTTACTTCTCCATTCATTTCTTCTTGGCTGTATGGCTGCATCTCTTTCCATCGCTTGTGGTGGGTGAGGGTGTGCATGATGGCCTCAATGATTATGACCGTGCCATCTACAATCATCCCGAAGTCAATGGCTCCTAAACTCATGAGGTTACCACTTACTCCGAACAAGTTCATCATTCCCACTGCGAAGAGCATAGACAACGGAATTACCGAAGCCACTAACAATCCTGCTCGCATTTGTCCAATAAACAAGACAATCACGAAGATGACAATTAAGGCCCCTTCCATCAAATTGGTTTCAACCGTATGAATGGCGTTGTTTACCATTTTAGTTCGGTCTAAGAAGGGCTCCACTAAAATGCCTTCAGGTAAGGTCTTTTTAATTTCCTCCATTCTTGTTTTTACTGCGGCAATTACGTCAGAAGAATTCGCTCCTTTCAACATCATAACCACTGCCCCTACGGCTTCACCTTGGTCGTTGTAACAAACGGCTCCGTAGCGATTAGCTCGTCCTTCTTGAACCGTTGCCACATCGCGCAAATACACGGGCGAATTGTTCTGATAACCTACAACCACTTGTTCAAGGTCTTGGACATTTTTAGCCAACCCTTCTGTTCTAATGAATAATGCTTGCGGACCTTTATCGATGTATGACCCCCCAGTATTCGCGTTGTTCTTTTCTAGCGCACTGTTCAAATCTTGAAGGGTAATTCCACGGCTTGCTAACCATTCCGGTTGAATGCTTATTTCGTATTGTTTTAGATTTCCTCCAAAACTCGAAACATCGGCTACACCTGGCGTTCCAAGCAGTTGTTTACGGATGGTCCAGTCTTGAATGGTTCGCAAATCGGAAAGTGAATATTTGTTTTCAAATCCCGGTGCTGGACGCACGGTGTATTGATAGATTTCACCAAGCCCTGTTGTAACAGGGGCCATGGTTGGGATGCCAATTCCGGGAGGAATAACACCTTGTAATTGTTGCAGACGTTCTGCTATTTGTTGTCTCGCCCAATACACGTCGGTGTGATCGTCGAAAACAATGGTGATCAATGACAATCCAAAACGAGAGAAACTGCGAATTTCTTTTCGTCCTGGGATATTACTTAATCCTTGTTCAATAGGAATAGTAACGACACGTTCAATATCTGTGGCGCCCAATGCGGGACTCACCGTAATGATTTGAACTTGGTTATCTGTAATATCAGGAACCGCATCTATCGGTAATTTGCGGACTTCCATAACTCCCCAGCCAATTAAGGCAATGGTCATAAGTCCGATGATAAGCTTGTTCCCTACAGAAAATTCAATAATGCGTGAAAGCATATTTTCTAATAAATGATTTGAGATAAAAAAAAATAACGGGAAAGTGCACTATGTGTGCACGAATAAGCAGGTCAAAGAAATGACCTGACAATTAGAATTTCGGAGGCTGAAAAATTGAACCGGTATATCGCAAAATAACACTTGCGTCTAGTGGCCACGGATATGTGCGAGTTACTCGCTGAGGCTCACTGGTTGGAATTTCACAACGGGGTGTCAAAGAGAAAATCATTACCGCGTGTGCATCGGTAGATTTAAAAGGCAGTTGATGTTCGTGGTCATCGTTATGACTATTCACATCGAAATAATGCTGATTTAGAAAGGAAAAGAATGTCAAGTCGTGATCCTCTTGTTGATGATCATAAAAATGATCTACCAAATCAGGTACGCGAAAAAGCTCAGTCAGCAGTCCACCCGCAAATACAGGTAGTGTTCCTACCTGAATCATGAGTAAAATGAGTACCAACTTGCGCATGACCCAAAGGTAATGGATATTTGCCGCAACCTCTTCTTAAGAATGTATTAAATACTAGAAGTTCGAGCGGTTTTCTTCTCATTGTGAGCAACTTAATTAGGTGTCTTGCGTCTATTCAATACCTAACACTAATTAATAAGACCATGAACACCGTTATCACCCTCTGTCAAGAGGTGTGGAAAGATTATCCGCACTTCGTATTAATGACCGTCGTACTTATCTTAATTGGCTTTATGGCCAAGATGAAATTGTTCTCGAAGGCCGATCAGCCGCTTATTGCAGCTTTAGTACCTATTTGGGACTTGCAAATTCTGCTTCGCATGGTGGGAAGACCAAAACATCACATTTGGTATTTTTTCATCCCCGTTTTAAACATCATTTTCACGTTCAAACTGATGATTGAATTGGCCCAGTCTTTTGGTAAAACCAGTTATACCGACGCTATTTTGGTAGTCGTTTTCAACTTGTTCTACATCTTGAATTTGGCCCTTTCGTACAACGAAGAATACCAAGGTCCTGTATATCGTGTAGCTGAAGAATTACTTGCGCAACGCAAGCATTCACTGGCTTAAACCAGGTGGTCTAACGGTATAGTAACGTGTTGTGGAAGAGTAACCTTTAATCGAGGTTCCTGTTCCATAGCACGTTTTATTGCAAATTCTGCTTCGGCATTTCTAGCCCAACTGCGACGGGCAATTCCGTTATTCACATCCCAATGCAACATGCCGCGCAATCTGCGTTCTGCATTGTCGCTGCCATCGAGTAACATCCCAAATCCGCCGTTAATCACCTCACCCCAACCTACACCGCCGCCGTTGTGAAGGCTAATCCATGTTGCTCCACGGAAGGCATCACCCACAAAATTGTGAACCGCCATATCGGCTGTAAAGCGAGAACCGTCGTAAATATTACTGGTTTCACGGTAAGGTGAATCAGTTCCACTTACATCGTGGTGGTCACGACCAAGAACTACAGCGCCAATTTTTCCTGCACGTATCGCTTCGTTAAACGCCGAAGCAATTTCCATTCTTCCTTCAGCATCGGCATATAAAATCCGAGCCTGCGAGCCTACCACCAATTTATTAGATTTTGCTTCGCGAATCCATTGTATGTTGTCACTCAACTGCTGCTGAATTTCCACGGGTGCCGATTCTTTCAAGCGCAACATCACCTCTAAGGCTATGTTGTCTGTTGCGTCTAAATCCTCTGGTTTACCACTGGTGCATACCCATCTGAACGGACCAAAGCCGTAGTCGAAACACATCGGACCTAAAATATCTTGCACGTATGACGGATATCTAAATTCGCGCTCTAACGTAGGAGTAGATGCCATTACATCTGCACCGGCACGTGATGCTTCTAACAAAAACGCATTTCCGTAATCGAAGAAATACATGCCTTTCGCAGTGTGCTTGTTTACCGCAATGGCGTGACGTCGTAACGTTTCTTCAACCGCTGCTTTAAATTTCTCTGGCTCTTCGGCCATCATGCGGTTGCTCTCTTCGTAGCTATATCCTGCCGGATAATAACCTCCTGCCCACGGATTGTGAAGCGAGGTTTGGTCACTTCCCAATTCCACTTCTACACCGTTTTTATCAAAGCCCTCCCAGACTTCCACAATATTTCCAATGAAGGCAAAGCTCTTCGCTTTTCCCGCTGCTTTAGCCTCTTTTACTTTTTCGCAAAGCACTTGAATGTCCTCAACCACTTCATCTACCCAACCTTGCTCATATCGCTTGTATGCCGCTTTCGGATTTACCTCGGCTGTAACCGAAACGCAACCTGCTATGTTTCCTGCCTTGGGCTGCGCACCACTCATTCCCCCCAATCCAGCTGTGACGAAGAGCAATCCTTCCCCTGCACGCTCGTAAACACCGTGATCATTTCTTGAGATACGCAGTTTTCGCGCAGCATTCATAACCGTGATGGTTGTTCCGTGTACAATGCCTTGCGGACCAATATACATGTATGAACCAGCAGTCATTTGTCCGTACTGCGTCACTCCCAATGCATTGAATTTCTCCCAATCATCAGGCTTGCTGTAATTCGGAATCATCATCCCGTTGGTTACCACCACCCGAGGCGCTTCCTTATGAGAAGGAAATAATCCTAGCGGATGACCACTGTACATGACCAACGTTTGCTCATCGGTCATTTCCGACAAGTACTTCATGACCAAACGGTATTGGGCCCAGTTTTGAAAAACCGCTCCGTTTCCTCCATAGGTTATAAGCTCATGTGGATGCTGCGCTACTCGGGGATCGAGGTTATTCTGAATCATGAGCATAATGGCAGCAGCTTGCTGTGAATTGGCTTTGTATTCATGAATTGGACGGGCATACATTTCGTAAGTCGGACGATAACGGTACATGTAAATTCGTCCGTAAGTCTCCAGTTCGCTGGCAAATTCAGGAGCTAAGGTGTCATGCAAATTAGAAGGGAAGTAGCGCAATGCATTTCGCAACGCCAATTTCTTTTCTTCTTTCGTAAGTATTTCCTTGCGCTTAGGCGCGTGGTTTATAGTTAAATCGAACTCAGGTAATGCCGGCAATGTTGCAGGAATGCCTTGTGATAATTCTTCTTGAAAGCTTAAGCTCATGGTTAAAATTGTAGGGCTAGCGACAAATTTACTCCGTTTATCATTGAACTTTGCTTCGATTCAAATTGAAAGCTTGAATTCTTCGTAGCAAGGCCCCTGTACTCCATGCGGAATAAGAGGTTTTTTCGGAGGGAATAATTCAAATTGGCACTCCAGCCTGTTAAATCAGAAGCAGAGTAACCGATAATAGCGTGATGCGGATCAGCATAGCGCTCTAGGCGTCCACCTAGACCTAACTTCTCAGTTACACGGTATCCAAGCATTATTGAAGCGGCTTGCCAGACGGCGTTACCGGTGCCATTGTTTTTTTCTTGAACTCCAAAATCATATTGACACTGCACGCGCCAATGATCATTCAGGTGATAATCGAAATAAATATCTTGGTAAAAACGCTTCACCACGGTGTCTGCATGGGTCACTTCTCCTATGAACGTGCTATGATTTACCAGCAATTTTTTGGAGGGTTGATAAACCACTTGGGTTCCAAAAGAAGCGTGATCTTCCGTTTCTAGTTTGTTCATGTTTTGCCATCCATTCAGAATCAAAACACTTCCGGTCCATTGTTTATTCTTCGATTTTAAATTGAAGCGAACCCCGCTTTCATAGTAAGGGGTATTTTCTGCAACTAGGCTTCGCGATAAACAAATATTGTCGAGGCCTATGGCCGATTCCAATCCTATGTGCGATGGGAAAATACCAACTTGAATTTCGTGCAGTTTATTTTTGAACGGAAGAAAGGTAATGTTGGCTGTGTATAATGAACCAAAGCCTTCTTTCTCAGCGGCGGTAACCCGGTTAGCATAGGTTCCTTCCACCAATCCAATATTGGCTCGAACCCGTTCTCCGGTGTAATCCACATTGATCACAGCCGAGTTAAGTCCTACATAATTAGATGCCGTGTGGTTGTACAAAAAATCAGGACGCGTGTGATTCGCCCAACGGTATTGGTCTTTGGTGAAATACACTTCAGCAAATCCGCTTACGCGCAAACTGTCTTGACCATTGGAAGTCAGACTCGAAAAAAATAATACCCCAATGCTTAGCGATAGAAAAAACGTCTTCATTGACGCAAAGATGCATCAACTACTTATTTATTTTTCCTGTTTTCTTGTCGAAACCATACGGACAATGCTTGCAACCGCTCTGGCAGCAGTAGCCACGCTTCAAATGATACTTTTCTGTGAAAATGATATAGCCTTCGGGACTGTAGTAATAGTCTTCTCCCTCTATTTTTGATGCCGCAAATCCACTCATGCCGCGAATATGCAATTTATCTTGTTTAACAAACCAATTTTTTTTGAGGAAATTCCTTATCAGAAGATTCAGCTTACGCAAGATGTTTCTATCACGGTGAAGCGATTTGATTGCATGCACCCTCTGGTAAACGGAAACAAGTGGTTTAAGTTGAAGTATAATTTGGAAGAAATGCAACGCCGGGGAAAGGACACCCTTGTCACTTTCGGTGGCGCATACAGCAATCACATTCATGCAACCGCCGCTGCGGCAGCACATTTCGGCATTCGTGCAGTGGGAATTATTCGTGGTGAAGAACCTCAATCCTACAGCTCCACCCTTCACTTTGCCAAAGAACAGGGTATGCAGCTGCACTTCATTTCGCGCGCAGATTATGCAGAAAGGTACTCAGAAGAAATGAAAATGTGGGTCCACCAGCAATGGAGTAACGCCTACTTAGTCCCTGAAGGTGGGGCCAATTACTTAGGCGTAAATGGCGCTATGGATATGCTTTCTGAAGCAGATGTAATAAACTACCAAACCTTTGCTGTTGCTGCAGGAACAGGCACTACTGCCGCGGGTATTTTACTTCGAACCCGCCCACATCAACGTGTTTTGATATACGCCGCATTAAAGGGAGTCGCCTATATGGAAAACGAAATCAGAAAAGCCTTGACTTATTTTCTATCAGACGCCGACACAGCCAATGAACTGCTTGAACGCTGCGTGATTTATGATGATCAGACTTTTGGAGGATATGGAAAATTCAATGACGAATTAATTCAGTTCATTCAGTATTTTAAGTTAGAACACCAGCTTCCTCTCGATGTTATTTATACCGGAAAAATGATGCATCGTTTTCTATCACAAATAGAAAAACCGAACGAAGGTTCGGTTTTAATGATTCATACAGGTGGGCTGCAGGGCAACCCGACTGTTATACGCGACTAAGTTTCATCATATTGGTTGTGCCTTGCTCAGAGATAGGCATAGAAGCAATGTTAATTAAGAAGTCTCCTTCTGCTACATAGCCGTTCTTTTTTAAGATATAACGAATGTCCGCGATGGTTTGGTCTGTACTTACCATCTTGTCATAGTAGAACGCTTTAACGCCCCACACTAAGCTCAATTGGGTAAGAATACGTTTGTTTCCAGTGAAGACAAAGATGTTCGCTTTCGGTCTCCACGAAGAGATCTTATAACCGGTGTAACCAGAGAAGCTCATGGTTGCAATACCAGTAGCATTCGAACGCTTGGCAACACGACACGCACTGAAGCAAATACTATCCGTAACGAAACGTGATTCATCAGAGTCAACTGGCGCTTCTTCCAAATAATACAGATCTTCGAATTTTTCTACTTCGCCAATAATACTGGTCATCATGCGAATAGCAGCAACCGGATGTTTACCCACACTGGTTTCACCACTTAACATCACCGCATCAGCGCCATCCAATACCGCATTGGCAACGTCGGTAACTTCTGCACGGGTTGGAGAAAGATTGGTAATCATACTCTCCATCATTTGTGTGGCAACAATTACGGGTTTAGCCGCTTCTACGCACTTCTTCACAATCATTTTTTGCGCTAATGGAACTTGCTCAATCGGAATTTCCACTCCCAAGTCACCACGAGCCACCATCACCGCATCAGTCTCTCTTACGATATTGTCAATGTCATCAAGGGCTTCTGGTTTTTCAATTTTTGCAACCACTTTGGCGTGTCTTCCGCTTTTTTCTATCAAGCTTTTTAGCATCACCACGTCTTCTGCGTTACGCACAAACGAAAGACCTATCCAGTCAATGTCAGATTTCAAAGCAAATTCTAAATCCGCCAAATCTTTTTCAGAAAGCGAAGGAAGTGAAACTTTCGTTTCAGGTAGGTTCAATCCTTTTTTACTCGACAAGATTCCACCTTGAATGACTTCACATTTCACATTCTTTTTTCCATCGGTTTCCAAAATACGAATCACCAATTTTCCGTCGTCTAAAAGCACGCGTTCACCGGCTTTCACGTCAGATGGAAACTCTTTGTAATTGGTATAAATGAACTCGGCGGTTCCAAGTTGTTTCTCGGTAGTGATGGTTAGGATAGATCCTGTTTCCAACATGACCCCGTTGTCTTGCATTTCACCTACACGTAATTTCGGACCCTGCAAGTCGGCTAGGAGTGAAGTGTTAATTCCTAATTCAGCGTCAATTTCACGCACGGCTTTAATCACCGCCAAATGGTCTTCGTGAGCTCCGTGCGAGAAGTTCAAGCGAACAACATTAAGTCCTTCCAAAATCATGGCTTTCAAGACATCTTTCGATGCTGAAGCAGGACCAATGGTTGCTACAATTTTTGTCTTTTTCATATGTCAATCAAATATCAAATGTTCTACGTTTTTTATGCTTTCGTTACTCAAGAAGAAAACACCAAGCACATCTTGCATACCGCGTATGCGTTTTATCCACTCTTGAATCTGCTCTTGCTCTACGCCTTCAATCTTCAGCAGAAATTCCATATGTCCAAATTCGGGCAATAATACGCCGTTCACTGAACGGTTCGTGAGCAAGCGTATGACGAAATGGTTAATTTCAGATTCATACACGTACATGTCGTGTTCAGATTTTTGGTTGCCGTTAATCAGCTGTATAGGCTGACTTAACTCCAACTGCCAATCTAACTCGCGGTTAAGTAACCAAGCCATGCGGAATTCTTTCTCCCTTGAACTTATTCCTACCAAATCAAAATCAAGGTATTCTTCGTTCGAAAAATTCAGTTTCTTCGCACACATAATTACTTAGTGTATTTTTTACACGAACTAGGCAAAGGTAAGGATAGAAGCCTTATTTCCAAGTTAATGTTGTTGTTTCCGTTTTTACTTCGAGTTCGGTCATGCTGCCCATGTAGAAGGCGCGATTGTCGTTTAAATGTCCGGCAGGCATTTCCGTGGCGATGGGTATTCCGTCATTTCCCACGTGTTCCAAAATCATTTCTTCAACGCTTTTTCCCCACGGATTATTCGTACTAAATCCATACGCTTCGGTATTGTCTTTCATTTGAGTGAATCCGCCCAAAACCAATCCCGTTATTCCTTCAAACATTCCTGCTCGCTTCAAAGCCATGAGCATGCGATCAACGTGGTAAAGCATTTCATCTACGTCTTCCAAAAACAAAATTTTCCCTTGGGTTTGCAGTTGAGTCGATGAGCCGAGCTGACTGTAAATAACCGATAAATTTCCTCCAACGAGTTCGCCAGAAGCGCTTCCCGTCCTGAGGGCTTTTCCGCTCCATTCGAAGCGTGTCAAATTCCCAAAAAGTGCATCATGCAAATGGGAAATGGCTTCGGATGTGGCGTGCTGAAAGCTTATAGGCATGGTCGAGTGAATCCCCGCCACGTTCAAATTCGTAAGGGCGTTTAGCAACACGGTCACATCGCTATACCCGCACACCCATTTGCGTCCGTCTAAATGAGGTAAAATCGCATCAATGGTATGAACAGTTCCGTATCCGCCTCGGGCAATGACGATGGCTTTTATTTCAGGGTCGTTGTAGAGTTCAAGAAACGACGCAGTGCGATCTTCAACATTGCCAGCTAATTGGAAGTGCGGTGAAAACACGTTCTTCGCAAATTTTACCTTCAATCCCCAAGCTTCGAAAATGCTACCGGCTAGTTTCCAATCTTCCTCAGTAATAAAGCGGGCCGTAGCCGAAATTCCAATTGTATCTCCCTTCTGTAAAAATGGCGGTCGCATGACTGTATCTTTGTATCCGCTAAATTCGCAGATTTCTGCGTTGAACACGAATAAAGATATGAACCCTCCGAAAAGATATTTAGTTACTTCTGCCTTACCCTATGCCAACGGTCCTATTCACATCGGACACATTGCTGGCGCGTATTTGCCCGCCGATATTTTCGTGCGCTATATGCGTGCAACGGGGAAGGATGTAGCATTTATCTGCGGATCAGATGAGCACGGTGCTGCCATCACACTTCGTGCGAAAAAAGAAGGAAAGACGCCTCGCGAGATTGTAGATTTCTACCACAAACTCATGGGTGACGCATTCAAAGATTTCGGTATTTCATTCGACGAATACTACCGTACTAGCAGCCCCGAACACATAGAAATGAGCCAAGAGATTTTTACCGATCTCAAGAACAAAGGGGTGTTTGAAACCCATCGCTCTGAGCAATATTTCGACGAAGAAGCACAACAGTTTTTGGCCGACCGATATATCACGGGTACTTGTCCGAAATGCGCGAATGACAAGGCTTACGGCGATCAATGTGAAAAATGTGGTTCTGCACTAAGTCCTACCGAATTAATCAATCCACTCTCTACGCTTTCAGGTAAAACTCCTGTGCTGAAAGAAACCACCCACTGGTATTTGCCTATGCAAAATCACAGCGATTGGGTGCGAGATTTTATTGAGAAGGGTGAACTAAATGGTCAGGAACATCACAATCCCCAAACGTGGAAATCGCATGTAGTCGGACAATGCCTCAGTTGGGTAGATGGCGGACTACAAGCGCGCGCCATGACACGTGATTTAGATTGGGGTGTGCCAGTTCCTGGTGAAGAGGGAAAAGTGCTGTACGTGTGGCTCGATGCGCCTATTGGTTACATCACCAACACTAAGGTATGGGCTCAAAAGAACGGAAAGAACTGGGAAGACTATTGGAAGAACGAAGACACCGCTTTGATTCATTTCATCGGAAAAGACAACATTGTATTTCACTGTATTATTTTTCCAATTATTCTGAAAGCCCACGGAGCTTTTGTGCTGCCGCAAAATGTACCTGCGAATGAATTCATGAATTTGGAAGGAGATAAAATTTCTACTTCACGCAATTGGGCCGTTTGGTTGCACGAATACTTGCAAGAGTTTCCCAACCGACAAGACGAAATGCGTTATGTTTTGGCTTCCATTATGCCCGAACAAAAGGACAGTGAATTCACTTGGACTGATTTTAAAGACCGCGTAAACAATGAGCTAGCCGACATCTTAGGCAATTTTGTGAATCGCGTTTTTGTGCTCGTGCATAAATATTACAACGGCGTTGTTCCAAGCATGAATGGCTACGATACTGCGGGGGTTATGCAAGAAGCGCAAGAAGCTTTTCAAACTATCGGTGAAAAAATTGAAGCCTATCGTTTTCGCGAAGCACAAGCGGCTGCCATGCAATTGGCTCGCTTAGGAAATAAATTACTCACCGAGACAGAGCCTTGGAAGCTTCAAAAAACAGAACCAGAAAAAACTGCAGCAATTCTTGCGGCATGTGCTCAACTGGTTGCTGCCTCTGCGGTAGCTCTTGAACCTTTCTTGCCATTTACAGCAGATAAGTTGAAAGCCGGGTTGAATTGGGAAGGCTGCAATTGGAAAGACATGCAAGTTAGTAGCTGCTTGAATGAAGGGCATACCTTGGGTCAACTTCCTATTCTGTTTCAAAAGATTACCGACGAGGAAGTAGCTGCTCAACAAGACAAACTGCAAGCTTCGAAAGTGGCGCCCGTTGCTGAGATGGAAGCCATAAAATCGAACGTGAGCTTCGAAGATTTTCAATCGATGGACATTCGAATTGCTGAAGTGCTAGAGGCTGAGCGCATTCCAAAGACCAAGAAGCTATTGAAATTGAAATTGCAATTGGGAAGCGAAGAAAGAACCGTCGTTTCAGGCATTGCAGAATCATACGAACCTGAACAAGTGGTAGGTAAGAAAGTTCTTTATTTGGCCAACCTAGCACCGCGCGAAATCAAAGGCGTGCAAAGTTCAGGTATGATATTAATGGCTGAAAACAACAAGGGAGAGCTTAGTTTGCTCTCCCCTGAACGATCTACCGAATCGGGTAATTCCGTTCGTTAATTAGTCAACGTTATCGTGTAAAAACGAATTGTTTGTTCTTAATTCAATGCGGGTGTTTCCATCTGCATCAGTAACTTCTTTTGAGATAGTTCTTGATACGGTTACTTCACTCGAGTGTGTTCCTTCTTCCAAGTTTACTTTACGACGCATGAAAGCTGGTTCATTCTCTAATTCGTTCAATCCGTTGGGAGACTTCATACGCATGGTGAATTCGCGGATACGTAGTTCACGCTCTTTGTTGCGTTGCATAAGTTCGGTACGTGAAGGACGGTTTTCAGTTACAGTCTCAGCGTGGAATGTCACGTGAGCAGGAGTAACATGAGTTTCGTCTATTGGAAGCTCGGTATTGAAGGTTGGAGTTACAGCCTCTGGCATTTCCACTTCTTTCATTTTGAAAGTAGAAATTTCTGGAAGGTCTAATTCTTCTTCTTCATTCGCCTCGAACGTAGTTTCTTCAACTTGGTTGTTTACATGCGCTTCATAGTTTTCAAATGAAGCAAACAAATCCGTTTGAACAGTCTCTTCCTTCTCGCAAGTATTTTCAATTTCGAATTCAATTTCGTCGTTCGAAATCATACGAAACTCACCTACGTATTCTTCTTCTTGTGCCACGGGCGTTTCTTCAACTACTGCGACAGGAGCTTCTTCCACCACAGCAATTGGCGCAGCGGGCTCTTCCATAATTTCTTCTACTTTGTCTTCAACCACAGGTGCTACAGGCGCAACAGGCTCTGTGTTTCCAAGAACAAATACAGGGGCAGGTTGAACCACTTCTTGAACTGCGGCAAGTGGAAGCATGGTTGCGATTTCTTTCGCTTGGAATCCAGTTGCAATAACGGTAACACAAATGTCATCGCCCAATTGCTCGTCTTTTCCATAACCCCAAATAATATCGGCGTCTGGTCCTGCTTGTTCCTGAATGAAGTCGGTGATTTCACCAATTTCATCCATTTTCAATTCGTTATTTCCGAATGTGATGTTCAACAAGATGTGTGAAGCACCAGTAATATCGTCGTCGTTCAACAACGGAGATTCCATTGCTGCTTGCACCGCGCGGATAGCCTGACCTTCGCCACTTGCTGTTCCACTACCCATGATAGCAACTCCACTGCCACGCATAACCGTGATAACGTCGTTCATATCGACGTTTACAATACCGGTAATGGTAATTAGCTCGGCAATTGATTTAGCCGCTGTACACAATACATCATCGGCATGACCAAATGCGTTACTTAGAGAAAGGTTGCCGTATAATTCACGCAATTTATCGTTGCGAATAATAAGCAAAGTATCTACTGCTTTGCGCATTTCTTCAATACCTGCAGTAGCTTGTTGAGTACGTTTTTTATTTTCGAAAGCAAATGGAATGGTAACAATACCAACGGTAAGGATGCCCATTTCTTTTGCAACTTGCGCAATAACAGGAGCAGCACCAGTTCCAGTACCACCACCCATTCCGGCAGTTACGAATACCATTTGTAAATCGTCGCTAAATAACTCACGAATTTCATCAATAGATTCAATGGCTGCTTCTCTTCCCACTTCAGGTTTTGCACCAGCACCACGACCTTTAGTTAAGTTGTGTCCCAATTGAAGTTTGGTAGGAATTGGACTTTTATCCAATGCTTGTGAGTCGGTGTTACACACCACGAATTCTACTCCCTGAATTCCATTGTCAAACATGTAATTCACGGCGTTAGATCCACCACCACCTACACCAACTACTTTAATGTTGGTTACAGTGTCTTGTTTTGGGAGATTGAAATTGAGTAATTCTGACATAATGCTAAGTCAATTTGAGTTGGTCGGTAATGAGAAATTTTAACTCTTCGAAGAAAGCAATGAAAAGCCGATTTTACCAGTCTGATTTTTCAAAATAGTGAACCAACAAATGTTTATAAAGCCCACTTGTGAATTTCAAGTTTTCTGTTAAACAGCACCTAATAAGCACTACTTGGGCTTACTTTTGTCGTATGTCAAACGAAGACATCCAACACAAAGTCAAAGAAATTTTCACTGCTTATCTCGAAAAGCATCTTCACAGAAAGACGCCAGAGCGATTTGCGATTCTAGCGGAAATTTATAATATCGAAGATCACTTCGATGTGGAATCGCTGTATGTGCGAATGAAAGAAAAAAAGTACCGCGTTTCTCGCGCAACACTTTACAATACCATTGAGCTCTTGTTGAATTGCGCGCTTGTTCGAAAGAATCAATTCGGACAAAACATTGCCCACTTCGAAAAGGCATATCAGAATCAGCAACACGATCACATTATTCTTACAGACACAGGTGAAGTGTTTGAATTTTGCGATCCGCGAATTCAGAATATAAAATCTACCTTAGAAGAAATCTTCGACATAGAAATCCAAGCACACAGTTTGAATTTTTATGGAAAGCGCCGACCTAATAATTAGTTCGCGTCCCCAAATCGAATGGGAAGAATGAAGTTTGATGCTACTGGTTTACCATCGCGCTTAGCGGGTTCCCAATCTGGCAAGTTTGAAACAAAGCGTAACGCTTCTTCATCTAATTGGTAGTACACGCTATTGGCTACAACAGCTTGCGTAACCGCGCCTTTTTTATCTACCACAAAGTTTACGTAAACCGTTCCGCTGATGTGCTTTTCTTTTGCTTCAGCAGGGTAGGTTACATTATCTCGGATGAGTTTTTTAAGTTCGGTCATTCCACCAGGGAAACGGGCAGGAGTGCTAGCGCGGTTGTTGTACTCGAAATTCTCGTCTTGATAAATGCGATCAGGTTTTTGTTGTCCGTCGTAATTCCAACGTTTCCAAATTCCAACTTTGTTTCCAGCTCTATACTTACCTTGTGATTCAACAATGCCGTTGGCGTAGTAATAGGTGAAATCTCCGTTTTCAATATTAAGCTCGGCATCACGGTATGCGCCAGTCATCATGATTTCCCCCGTTTTAAAATGAATGTTCACATTGTAAACAGTGTCATTCACATGAATGATGGTACGAATAAATTTCGCAGCGCTTTCACTCAGGGTAACGTTTAATTGGGGGTCTAAGTATTGTTTTTTTTCTTGCGCAAAGGCAATGGTACTCAACAGCACTCCAACAGCGAAAAATATCGTTCTCAACTTCATTCGGGGTTTTACCTAATTTTGCCAAACAAAAATAAGCGGGACGGCCGTACAATAACTAAATGTTGACATAAATATTTTATGGATTATTTGTTCGAGAAAAAGTGGCAAGATACAGTAGAGGAGATCTCGAAGAATTTCGGTGAAAAGCTCGATTATTCCTCAATTCTGTTTCTTATTGGATTGCAAGAATTGGGTCTCTTCGACCAAAAATTTAAGAAGGATCAAAAGGTAGAACTTATGCACATTGCCATTTGTACCTTGTTAGAACCCTTTGGCTATTACGAGTTTGAAGGCCGTGACCCAGACGGATGGCCACATTTCACCAAAAAAGAAAATCTCCCGGCGTTGGCACCAGGAGATCAGGAAATTCTTATTAAAAAAGCGATTATGAAATACTTCGGTTCAGACGAAGTATAACTTAGAACTGAATAGTAATCTCAGTGGTTGCTTGTTCTTCAATTTTAATGATGCTAGAACCATAAAGAGCTCCTTTGTATGCATCTACATCCAATACCGCAAAGCCGGCTTGACCCATTTTATAGTAATCTGAATAATCCACAGAAGCAACACCGGCTGAATTGGTCATAGCCGTTGTGTCTAAGGCAACTGCGTTGGTGTATTGTGGTCCTGAAGGAGTGCCATATAAATGCACATAAGCTTGGTCAACTGGGTCGCCGTTTCCATCTAGAACGTGCACCACTGCTACCGTAGGCTTCTCTTTTTTACATGAAATAAATCCGAAAGTAACTGCAGTAAGAACCGCTGCTGAAAAAACAATTTTAGTAATACGTTTAGCCTTCATGGTTGATTGCTTAATTTCGTAGCCGATTTTAGGTTAGTCCTACAAATTAAAGAAAAAAATATGAAAGGAAGAAGTTTTTCTTGGGGTTTTGCCTTTTTTTCAATTGCCCTGTGCCTAACGGCATTCAGTTGTAAATCGCAAGAAGCCCCTAAACAAGGTGGCGATATCAACGTCCTAGAACCTACACAAAAGGAAGAATTAACAAACAACAATAACATGAGTACCGATCATTCAAACACACGAGTGAAGATTTCTACAACCCTTGGCGACATGGTGATTCGTCTTTACGATGAAACCCCACAACACCGCGATAATTTCATTAAGTTGGTGGAATCTGGATTCTATAACGACTTGCTTTTCCACCGTTGTATCAAGCACTTTATGGCACAAGGAGGTGACCCACAAAGTAAAGAAGCCGCTGCCAATCAACCTTTGGGTATGGGTGGCCCTGGCTATACCATTCCTGCTGAAATGAACGCGAATTTCATTCACAAGAAGGGCGCTCTTGCCGCTGCACGCCAAGGCGATTTTGTAAATCCAACCAAAGCCTCTAGCGGAAGCCAATTCTATTTGGTGCAAGGTTCTGTAATGAACGACGCTCAGCTGAACCAAGTACAACAATACGTTCGTCAGAAAAATCCAAACTTCACCTACACCGAAGCACAACGTGAAATCTATAAAACCATCGGCGGTACCGCTCAGTTGGATATGGATTATACCGTTTTCGGAGAGATTGTAGAAGGAATGGATGTGTTAGATAAAATTCTTGCTCAACCTACCGGACCTGGCGATAGACCAACGACCGATATTAAAATGAAAATGGAGATCATCAAGTGAGCCTTCTAGAAAAGATACAAGAACTACTTGCGGAAGTAAACTCTGTTTCCCTCGCGAATGCCGAGGAAACAGAGAATTTCCGTATCAAATTTTTAGGTCGAAAAGGAATTCTTAACGACTTGTTTGAAGAGTTCAAAGCAGTTCCAAATACCGAGAAGAAAGCGGTGGGACAAGCCATGAACACCCTCAAAAGTGCCATTCAAGAAAAGGTAGATGGGGCTCAAGCCAATTTCGGGAAGAATAAAAGCCAGGTGGAAGTACCCGATTTTACTCGCTCGCATGGTCAATGGCCTCATGGTAGCCGCCATCCGCTGCAATTGGTGCGTGAAGAGATTCTTGAAATTTTCTCTCGCATGGGATTCAGTGTTGAAGACGGTCCTGAAATCGAAGATGACTGGCACGTGTTCTCTGGTTTGAATTTTTCTCCCGAGCATCCTGCCCGCGACATGCAAGACACTTTTTTTGTGGAAGGCGCTGAGGGAACAGTCCTCCGCACACACACCAGCAGTGTTCAGGTTCGTGTAATGGAAACCACCAAACCACCTATTCGAATAGTGATGCCCGGTCGCGTGTATCGCAACGAGGCAATTTCTAGTCGTGCGCACTGCCAATTCCATCAGATAGAAGGTTTGTATATCGACGAAGGAGTGTCGTTCGCAGACATGAAACAGGTGCTTCAAATGTTTACCGAAGCCTTTTTCGGCAAGGCGAAAATCCGTCTTCGTCCTTCGTACTTCCCTTTCACAGAGCCTAGTGCTGAGATGGATGTGTATTGGGGATTGGAAACCCCCGCCGACCACCGCATTACCAAAGGAACTGGGTGGTTAGAAATCATGGGTTGCGGAATGGTTGATCCAAACGTACTTGCTGCTTCGGGAATTGACCCTGAGAAATATTCGGGCTTCGCCTTCGGAATGGGCATCGAACGTATTGCCATGTTGCGCTACGGAGTCGATGATTTGCGCCATTTCTTCGAAAACGATTTGCGCTTCCTCAACCAATTCAAGAAGACCCTCTAGGAAAATATAAGTGTACTTTGTACACTTTTAAGCAAAGTGCTTTTTGTACAAGGGCTTCATGCCTATATTTGCACGGAACATAAATTTTATGGCAACAGCTACTACAACGAAAAAGAAATCTTCCCCAGCTAAGGAAGGTCGTTTCACAAAGGAAACCTACGTAAAGTGGTTTCGTGAAATGCAGTTGATGCGCAAGTTCGAAGAGAAATGCGGACAGCTATATATTCAGCAAAAATTCGGTGGATTCTGCCACTTATACATTGGACAGGAAGCTGTTCTTTCTGGTATGATGGAAGCCATTCGTCCAAGTGATAAAGTAATTACAGCCTACCGTGACCATGCTCATCCGCTCGTGATGGGTTCAGATCCGAAAAAGGTAATGGCAGAGCTTTACGGTAAATCAACCGGATTGTCGAAAGGAAAAGGTGGCTCAATGCACATGTTCGACAAAGAGCGCAATCTTTTTGGTGGACACGGTATTGTAGGTGCTCAAATTCCAATGGGCGCTGGAATAGCTTTCGCTGATATGTATCGCGGTACAGATGATGTTACTGTGTGCTTCTTCGGTGACGGAGCCTCACGTCAAGGTGCTTTGCACGAAACATTCAACATGGCAATGACCTGGAGAATTCCATGCATCTTCGTTATTGAAAACAACCAATACGCAATGGGTACTTCTATTGAACGTACTTCTAATGTAACAGATTTGTCGAAATTAGGATTGAGCTACGATATGCCTTCTGAAACCGTTGACGGTATGCGTCCTGAAGCGGTATGCGAAGCGTTCGAACGTGCAGCTGCTCGCGGTCGTGCAGGTGAAGGTCCAACCTTATTAAACATTGAAACTTACCGCTACAAAGGACACTCGATGTCTGACCCTCAGAAGTACCGCACCAAAGAGGAAGTAGCCAAATACCAAGATCTTGACCCGATTGAATATGTACTTGCGAAAATCCGCGAGAACAAGTGGTTAAGTGAAGCTGAAATCGAAGCCATCGACGAAGAAATCAAGGCGGTTGTTCTTGAATCTGTTGAATTCGCTGAGAACTCACCGCTTCCAGAGAAAGAAGAAATTTATAAAGACGTTTATTCTCATGACGACTACCCTTACGTAGTTGACTAATACAAAAGAAGTATGGCAGAAATAGTTCGTATGCCCAAACTAAGCGATACCATGACTGAAGGAACAGTTGCGGCATGGCATAAGAAAGTGGGTGACAAAGTGAAGAGTGGTGAATTGTTGGCGGAAATTGAAACCGACAAAGCTACCATGGAGTTTGAATCGTATGTAGATGGTATTCTTCTTCACATTGGTGTTGAGAAAGGAAAAACGGTAGCGGTTGACTCCCTATTAGCAGTATTTGGAAAAGAAGGAGAAGATATTTCTGCTCTTATCGCTGCTGAAAGTGCTGCTCCTGCAGCGGCAGCTTCAACGCTTGCACCAGCTGCACCAGCGCCTGCTCCGAAAGTAGAAGCTCCTGCTCCGAAAGTAGAAGTTGCTGCAAAGGCAGCTCCTGTTGCAGTAGCAGCTGCTCCTAAACCGGTAAATGATGGCCGTTTAAAAGCTAGCCCACTTGCTAAGAAATTAGCCGAGGACAAAGGCTTGCCATTGGAGTACATTCCTGGTTCTGGTGATAACGGACGTATTGTTCGTCGCGATATTGACGCATTTATGGCTGGTGCTTCGGTACAAGCTGCGCAAGCGGTTGAATCTTACACTGAGGAGAATGTTTCGCAAATGCGTAAAACCATCGCTCGTCGTTTAGCTGAAAGTAAATTCACAGCCCCTCACTTCTATTTAACCATGGAAGTAAATATGGGTCGCGCTGTAGAAGCTCGTGCTGCTATCAATGCTGCGAAAGGCACGAAAGTGTCGTTCAACGATATGGTTATTAAAGCTACGGCAGTTGCTTTGAAACAACATCCTAAGGTGAACTCTTCATGGCAAGGTGATACCATTCGTTACAACAACCATGTTCACATGGGTGTGGCTGTAGCGGTTGATGAAGGCTTGTTGGTTCCGGTGGTTAGATTTGCAGATACCAAATCGCTTTCTACCATTAACCAAGAGGTGAAAGTCTTTGTAGAAAAAGCCAAGTCGAAAAAATTGCAACCATCAGATTGGGAGGGAAACACCTTCACCATTTCAAATTTGGGAATGTTCGGAATTGAAGAGTTTACAGCGATTATCAATCCACCAGATGCGTGCATCTTAGCGGTTGGAGCTATTCGTGAAGTACCTGTTGTGAAGAATGGTGCAGTAGTGCCAGGACACACCATGAAACTTACCTTAAGCTGCGATCACCGTGTGGTTGACGGTGCTTCAGGATCTGCGTTCCTTCAAACATTAAAAGCTAATTTAGAAGAGCCAACGTTGATGTTCATGTAACACTAGCGTTTTAGATATTTGAAAAGAGCACCATTGGTGCTCTTTTTTCTTTCCAACTACCTCAAAAAAAAAGCACCCGAAGGTGCTTTTCTTAGAACGAAATGTTCCAATTATTTCTTGATGAAACGTTGACTAGATTGCAATTTACCATTCACTTGTAAGCTGAAGATATAGGCACCAGCAGCTAACTCAGATACATCAACGTGAGTGGTTTGATTTCCACCAAAACGTCCTTCAGTCTTCGAGTAAACCACGTTTCCTGTTAGGTCGTAGATTACATATCCAACCTTAGCAGATTCGCTAAGCGCGTAGTTCACGTTCAATTGATTAACGGTTGGATTAGGGAATAGATTAATCTCTAAGGCTTTCACTTCCATTTCTGCAACACCTGTTGGCGCCTCAGATACGGCCTGTGAGGTAGTGTAAACGTAGTCGCCATTTTCATTACCTGTTCCGTTGGCGGCTAGGCCAGAACTGTAAAACATAATATCGCCAGTTCCAGCAGCAGGCGCTGTCCAAGTGAAAGTGAATGTTTTAGAATTCGCGCCGGAAGCCATTGAACTTTGACAAACGTTTCTGCGAGAGTTACCTCCAACGGTAGCATTTTTCAATGTAGTTCCTGCTCCAGCCGCAAGGGTTCCAGCGTTAGCTCCTGATGGAAGTAAGGCCTCGAATCCCATACCCCAGTTAGAACGACCGGTGTATGCTACTGTAACGTTAATGGTGTATTGGGTACCTGGTGTATACTGCCAGTTTACCATATCAGATGTAATACTAACACTTCCTACACTTGAATTAGCATTGAAAGAGTTGTGGCAATTAGTACAGTTGTTTTCACCTGGAGAGCTAGTGTAACCAGCTTTTCCGGTTGGATTTTGAACTCCAGCTATAAAAGGTAAGCTGGCGAGTCCAAGAATGAAGGAAATTTTGTAAAGTTTTTTCATGGTGGTTTCTTTGGTTTCTTATTTACGAAGTTAGTGTGGGTTTAAACGCTTCGTCTTAAGAAAGACTAAATAAAAATCCCCGCAGTTGCGCGGGGATTTAAATATAAAAGGTCTGAATTAATTAGCTCCAAGCTGCGATTTTCTCTGCTTTGTAGGCACCAGCCTCAAGCTTTTCACGCACTTTAGTGAAGCATTCAATCGTATAACGAACATCTTCTAAGGTGTGCACCGTTGTAGGAATTAAACGCAACATAATTACATCTTTCGGAACAACCGGATATACTACAATTGAACAGAAGATTCCGTAAGTTTCACGAAGGTCTAAGGTTACGTTCGTTGCTTCACCCAAAGATCCTTTCAAGAATACCGGTGTTACAACACTATTGGTGTGTCCAATATCGAATCCTGCTTCTTTCAATCCACCTTGCAATGCGCGAGCAATGTTCCAAAGGTTGGTTTGTAATTCAGGCATGGTACGAATCATATCTAAACGTTTCAACGCTCCAATTACGATAGGCATTGGAAGTGCTTTCGCGAAAGTCTGTGAACGCATGTTGTAACGCAAGAACTCAATTACGTGTTCTTCAGAAGCAACGAAGGCACCAACGGTAGCCATTGCTTTAGCAAAGGTTCCGAAGTAAACGTCAATCTGGTCTTGAACACCTTGGAAATCGCCAGCACCGCGTCCGTCTTTTCCAATTGATCCAAATCCGTGTGCGTCATCTACAAACAAGCGGAAAGGGATTTGCTTTTTGAATTCAGCAATTTCTTTGATTTTTCCTTGGTCACCAGCCATTCCAAATACCCCTTCGGTAAGAACTAAAATTCCTCCGCCGGTTTGGTCGGTGATGTGTTTGGCTTGATTCAACATTTTTTCGAAGCTCGCCATGTCGTTGTGTTGGAACACGAAACGCTTTCCATGGTGCAAACGAATACCGTCAATCATACAGGCGTGACATTCGCTGTCGTAAACAACTACGTCGTTACGTCCTAGTAGAGCTTCAATCGCTGACATACAGCCTTGATAGCCGTAGTTCAACAAAAAGGCATCTTCTTTACCCATGAATTCAGCCAATTCTTGCTCAAGTTGCTCGTGATATTTGGTTTGACCAGACATCATACGTGCACCCATTGGGTAGGCTAATCCCCAAGTTGCAGCTGCATCAGCATCTGCTTTACGAACATCCGGATGATTCGCAAGACCTAAGTAGTTGTTTAAACTCCAGGTTAAAACTGGCTTTCCACGGAATGTCATGTGTGCTCCAATTTCCCCTTCAAGTTTAGGGAAGGTGAAATAACCATGAGATTCTTTCGAATGCTGGCCTAATGGTCCGCGATTCTTTTTAATTTTTTCAAAAATGTCCACTGTCGTAATAATTTAGAAACACAAAAATAAAAAACATATGGCATACTATGGTGTTATCTTGTGAAGTTATCCACCAGTCAATTTTTACGTATTTTTGTGGTCCTAAATGAAAAAACTACTCGCCCTAGGCGCATTTATAGCTTTAATTTTCGCTTCTTGCACCCAATATAGCAAGGCGTTAAAAGAGAAAGATCCCGCGAAGAAGCTGGCTTCCGCTATTGCTTACTACAACGAACAGGAATGTTACAAGGCTTTGCCCATGTTCGAAGAATTGGTTGGACTCACAAGAGGAACCCAGCAGGCGGAAGAGGTGTATTACTACTACGCTAAAACCCATTATTGCCTGGAAGATTTCTACATGGGCAATTATTATTTTCGTTCGTATGCCAAGTCATTCCCTGGAACAGCCCGTACAGAAGAGTGCCTGTTTATGGCGGCTTTATGCAGCTACCGACTTTCTCCAGAATACAGTTTAGATCAGACCGATTCCAAAACCGCTATCGATGAATTGCAGTTTTTCCTCGATCAGTTTCCAAATAGCGCCTTGCGCGATTCAGCAAACCACATGATTTCCACGCTCGAATTTAAAGTGGAACGAAAACGTTTCGAAGTTGCTAAGCTTTACGTTAAAACAGAAAAATACAAGGCAGCAGTAAGCGCTTTGCAAGAATTTATAAAAACCTATCCGCTTTCTAATTTCCGCGAAGAAGCTTGGAATTTGATGATTGAATCGAAATTCTTGTTGGCCGAAGGCAGCACCGAAGCAAAGAAATTAGAGCGTTATAGAGAAACTATGGAATCTTATATTACCTTTGCATCCACTTTTCCTAAAAGTAAATACATCAAAGGAGCTGAAAGCTACTACAATAGAAGTATGAAAATGGTGGAAAAGATGACCAAATAAACAGATTATGAGCAACTACAAAAACTCTACAGCAGCTAAGACAACCATCACCCGTAATACCAACGAACTTTACGATAGAGTGAATGGAAATTTGTTTGAAACCGTTGTTCTTCTTGCGAAACGTTCAAACCAAATCGGACGTGAAATGAAAGAAGAGTTGAACCAAAAATTGGAAGAGTTCGGTAGCAATCAAGATAATTTAGAAGAAGTGTTCGAAAACCGCGAGCAGATTGAAATCTCTCGTCACTACGAGCGTCTTCCTAAACCACAAGGAATTGCTATTCAAGAATTGGAAGAAGGAAAATTATTCTACCGTTATCCTGAAGAAGAAAATTAATAGGCTTATGCCCATGAATAAACCCCGCATGTCGGGGTTTTTTTATTTAATACCTATCTTAGCCCCGTGTTGAAAGGAAAGAAAATCATACTCGCTGTTACTGGTTCTATCAGTGCCTATAAAGCGCTATTTCTCTTACGTTTATTGGTAAAAGAAGGGGCCGAAGTGCGCGTAGTCATGAGCAAGGGAGCCATTGAATTTATTCAGCCGCTTTCCTTCGCTACCCTTTCTAAACATGCCGTGGTTACCGACTTCACCGCCTCGAAAGAAGAAGGCACCTGGAACAATCACGTGGATCTTGCGTTATGGGCCGATTTAATCATTCTTGCCCCTGCCACTGCAAATACACTTTCTAAACTGGCTCACGGAACCTGCGATTCGTTGCTATTGGCTGTGCTCATGAGCGCTCGATGCTCCATTATGGTGGCACCCGCTATGGATCACGACATGATGCTGCACGGTGGAACTCAAGACAACCTAACTCTCTTGCGCAAACAAGGTGTTCATATTGTATCACCTAACCACGGCGAACTAGCCAGCGGACTCATTGGCGAAGGTCGTTTGGCCGAACCCGAAGAACTGTTGAACGAGACACTGGTTTTTTTCCATCCACATCAAGATCTAAAAGGGAAAAAGGCACTTGTAAACGCCGGACCAACCCACGAACCCATTGATCCGGTTCGATTCATTGGCAATCATTCCAGTGGAAAAATGGGCATGGCTATCGCTGAAGCCCTGAAGGCTCGGGGTGCAGAGGTAACTTTGGTGTTAGGTCCAACCGTTGTAACGCCCCCACCTCATTTGAATGTGATTCGTGTGAATACTGCACGCGAAATGTATGAGGCGTGTACAGCAATTTTTGCAACTGGCGATATTGCTGTGTTAACCGCAGCAGTGGCCGATTTTCGCGCAGCACATCAAGCGACCGATAAAATAAAGAAGGATGGAAATACGTTAACGCTGCACCTTGAAACCACCGAGGACATAGCCGCTGCGCTAGGTGCTTCCAAACAAAATCATCAGCGACTCGTATGTTTTGCGTTGGAAACCGTGAATGAAGAACAGAACGCAAAGGCTAAACTGAAGCGAAAAAATGCAGATTTACTTGTGCTCAATTCACTTCGAACACCCGGTGTGAATTTCGGTGCTGATAATAATGAAGTAACTATCTTTAGCGCTCACAGTGAAAATACAGTGCATGTGCCACTCAGTAAAAAAGAGAAGGTGGCGGAAATACTAGTGAACGAGATTATTGAACTTTGGAAATGAGAAAAATTATAGGATTCGTTGTATTGGCTTTGATGAGCACATTTTCTTGGGCTCAGGAATTGAACTGCGATGTGAAGATTATTCCACCGCGTGTGATGATTAGCGGTCCCGAAGTGTTTCAAACCATGGAACGCACATTGGAAGAATTTATCAATGGACGAAAATGGTCGAAAGACAATTGGCAAACCAATGAACGTATTCCGTGTACCATTCAAATCAATATCGAGTCGCAAGAAACTGCACGTGATTTCCGCGCTACCATTCAAGTTGGGGCAAGTCGTCCGGTGTACAACAGCGACTACAAGACGCCGATAGTTTCTGTAAATGACCGCGATTTTACTTTTTCATTCCAAGAAAATACACAAATACAATGGTCGCAAGATCAGCACCGCGATAACCTAAGCAGTGTGATTGCTTATTATGCATTGTTTATTCTTGGAAATTACTATGATTCATTTGCCATGGAAGGCGGCACCGATTATTTCTTGCTTTGTCAAACCATTGTTACCAACGCGCAATCTGCGCCAGAGCCAGGATGGCGTTCTTCAGATAAAGGGCAACAAAATAGATATTGGTTGGTAGAAAACATCATTACACAGACCTTCCGTCCTTTGCGTCAAGCCATGTACGACTATCACCGTAACGGATTAGATAAAATGTACACCGAACGTGCTACGGCAACAGCCAATATTAGTAACGCATTAACAGGATTGAATGAAATTCATAAGATTAAACCTTCTTCGTACAATATGCAGATTTGGTTTTATGCCAAGGCCGATGAAGTAGTGAATATTTACAAACCTCTTCCCCTCGAACAAAAGCAAAGTGTAGTGGAATTATGCAAGCGCGTAGACCCCGGAAACATTGCCAAGTACGATAAAATTCTTCAGAATTAGGAATAACTTTTCTTTTTCCTACCTACTCACTCGTTGTATTTTCGTTGCATGTTAAAGGCGTTGCACATTAAGAATTACGTCCTTATTGAATCGCTGTCGGTTCGGTTTAATAAGGGGTTTGTCGCTATCACTGGTGAAACAGGTAGCGGGAAATCTATTTTGCTCGACGCATTTTCGCTCTTGCTTGGCGACAGAGCCGACACCAAAGCCATTCGACAAGGAAAGGATAAGTGTTCGGTGGAAGCGGTGGTGCAAATTCAAACGAATAGTTTTCAATCGTTTTTTGCAGAACACGATTTAGATCTTTCAGAGGAAGTAGTGGTGCGTCGCGAAATCAATAAACAAGGTAAATCGCGTGCTTTCATCAACGACACACCTGTTACTTTACAAACTTTGAAAGCCTTTACCGAACAACTGGTTGACCTGCATTCGCAGCATGAAAACGCCTTGTTGTTTCGCAGAAACTTTAGGTATGAATTGGTAGATGCTTTTTCTAAATCGGAAGGAGCATTTCAAATGTATAAAAAATTATTTGCGCAGTGGAAGCAAGCTCAGTACGACTTGCACGAGTTGCAACAACAGCTGCAGCAGGCGCAATCGACAGAAGATTACCGATTGTTTCAGTTGAATGAATTGAACCAGTTTGAATTTGACGATTGGAACGTTGCGCAGATGGAGAGCGATCTCAACTTACAACAGCATTCTGGTGAAACCATTTCGGCACTATCACAAATTGTAAATGTGTTGGAAGGAAACGATGAATCGGCATTGGCGCAATTGAAAATAGCTAAATCGCAATTGGCTAAAGTTGCTGTTAATTCACCAATACTAGAAAAACTTTTGGCGCAATTGGAAAGCGCCATTGAAGAAATAAAGGAAACCTCGAAAGATCTTGAGCGCTTTGCTGAGGAAATCCAATTGAACCCAGAACAGGCTCAGCGATTGGAAGAAGAACTCTCGTTCATCTACAAAATGTTGCGTAAGCACAACGTGGCTGATCACGCAGCATTGTTAGCTTTAAAAGAGACTTTGACCAACGAATCGCGCTCTACTGAAAAATTGGTGGACGAAATTGCGCAAGCCGAACAAGCTGTAGTTCTTGCTGAGAAGGAAGTTCGCGAAGCCGCATCTAAATTGTCTCAATTGCGAATGAAGGGTATTCAGCTTTCAGAGAAATCGATTGGAACGGCATTGAAAAAATTAAATCTCGAGTACGCCCAGTTTCAAATAGAATGTAAAAGCAGTGAAGCACTGCACGCCTTTGGTGCGGAAGAATTGAGTTTTTCTTTCAGCGCCAACAAGGGTCAACCCTTTGAAGACATCAAAAATGTAGCTTCAGGAGGCGAGCTTTCGCGCGTGATGCTAGCTATTAAGGCTGCGTCTTCCGAGTGGAAGCAAATGCCTGTGCTTATTCTCGATGAAATTGACCAAGGGGTTGGTGGTGAAACCGCTAATCGCATTGCCGAACTCTTAAAAGAAATGGCAACACAGTCGCAGTTGATTGTGATTACGCATTTGCCTCAAATTGCTTCAAAAGCGAATCAGCATTTTGAAGTCAGTAAAAAGACTACCGGCGATACCACCGAAAGTGCCTTGAATGAATTGGCCATGGCTCAGCGTGAACAGGCGTTAGCGCACATGTTAGCCGGAGCAAAAGCAGGTGAAGCAGCCTTACAAACGGCCCGTGAATTACTGGGGGTACAAGCATGATGCAGTGGGAAGAATATTGCCAAGTAACAGATCCGAAGGATTTGTTAGAAGGCCGGATTCTCTTGGTGGACAAGCCTTTGAATTGGACCAGTTTTGATGTGGTAGGAAAATTAAAGTGGCTACTACGTGCTGAAGCCAAGCTTCCGAAATTTAAAATTGGTCACGCCGGAACCTTAGACCCATTGGCCACCGGGCTTTTAATAGTTTGTACCGGAAAGATGACTAAGGAAATTCAGGCCATTCAAGATGGAACCAAGGAATATACTGGAGTTATTCGACTCGGAGCAACCACGCCCAGTTACGACAGAGAAACGCTTCCCGAGAACCAAACAGATACGCAACACTTAACTGAAACCGATTTATTAGCAGCGGCTGCTAAGCTTACAGGTCCCATTGAACAAATTCCACCGGTCTATAGTGCGAAGCAAATTGACGGTGTTCGGGCGTATGAACTGGCTAGGAAGCAAGAGGAAGTGGTTATGAAAGTGCATCACGTGGTGGTAGAGGCATTTGAACTCACCGCTATGAGTCACGATAAAGTTAGTTTCCGCATTCGTTGTTCGAAGGGAACGTACATCCGTTCGTTGGCACATGAATTTGGACAACTTTTAGGGGTTGGTGGGTACTTAGAAAGTCTTCGCCGAACCGCTAGTTTTCCGTTTTTAGTGGACCAAGCCAAGTCTCCATTGGCCTGGGCGAAGGAATTTTGCCCTAGTTATGAAGCTGTTAATGAGCAGTTTAACGACGAGTCAGTGAAAAAGGTCTTTACAAAGGCTTTTTGATTTTGTACATTCGCCCCCCATTTTAAAAAATAACACATTGATTTCCACTATGAAATTGGGGCAATTCAAATATGATTTGCCAAAAGAATTGATTGCTCAGTACCCATTGCCACACCGCGATGAGTCTAAGTTGATGGTGCTTCACAAGAAGACCGGAAAGATTGAGCACAAGAAATTTCGCGATGTATTGGATTACTTCTCGGAAGGCGATGTGATGGTGAATAACAACACCAAAGTGTTCCCAGCGCGTATGTATGGAAACAAAGAGAAAACAGGATCTATGATTGAGGTTTTCTTGTTGCGCGAATTGAACGACAAGAGTTTGTTGTGGGACACGGTAGTTGATCCGGCTAGAAAGATCCGTATTGGAAATAAATTGTATTTCGGTCCTAACGATGAGTTAGTGGCAGAGGTAATTGATAACACTACTTCTCGCGGAAGAACCCTACGTTTCTTATACGACGGTCCTCACGAAGAATTTAAGCGTTTGGTGTATAGCTTGGGTGAAACACCCCTTCCTAAGTACATTGAGCGTCCGGTAGAACCGGAAGATGCGGATTGGTATCAGACCATTTACGCAAAACATGAAGGTGCGGTAGCAGCGCCTACAGCGGGCTTGCATTTTTCTAAGCAATTGTCGAAGCGTTTAGAGATTGCAGGAATTAATATGGCTGAATTGACCTTGCACATTGGCTTGGGAACATTCCGCACGGTAGAAGTTGAGGATTTAACAAAGCACAAGACCGACAGCGAGCAATTGATTATCCCAGAAGACACAGCAGATTTGGTGAATCAAGCGCGTAAAGATGGCAAACGAGTATGTGCGGTTGGAACAACAGTACTTCGTGCATTTGAAAGCAGTGTAGGAACGAACAACACCTTGAAGTCGTTTGACGGATGGGCAAGCAAGTTCATTTTCCCGCCACATGATTTTCAGATTGCCGATAGCTTAATTACCAATTTCCATGAGCCACAAAGTGTGTTGTTGATGATGACCACGGCGTTTGGCGGATATGACTTGGTTATGGAGGCATACAAAGAGGCGATTAAGAAGAAGTACCGTTTCTTCTGTTATGGCGACGCCATGCTCATTATCTGATAACGAGCTAGGCTAACGGGGTGAAATTGGAAAAAAGTGGGTTTTAAGAAAAGAAATGTTGAAAAGTGTTTGTTGTTTAGAAAAAAGATTGTATTTTCGCACCCCCAAATTTTAGGGAATTGACATTTTAGAAAGTAAAAGAAAATGGATACGTTGAGTTACAAAACAGTGTCGGCTAACAAGGAAACTGCAAACAAACAGTGGTTGTTAGTAGATGCTACCGGAAAGAATTTAGGTCGTTTGGCTAGTGAAGTAGCGTTTTTGCTACGTGGTAAACACAAGCCATTGTTCACACCTCACGCTGACTGTGGTGACTACATTGTAGTTATCAATGCAGACAAGGTAGCATTGACCGGTAACAAATGGGATCAGAAAGTGTACGTTCGTTACACTGGCTACCCAGGTGGTCAACGTTTTGCAACGCCTAAAGAAATGATGGCTAAGCACCCAACTGCTATGATTGAAATGGCAGTACGTGGAATGCTTCCAAAAAATCGTTTAGGACGTGAAGTTTACCGTAACCTTTATGTTTATGCTGGTTCAGAGCATAAGCAAGAAGCTCAACAACCAATCGCATATACTTTAAAAGGATAATTTAGTAATGGCAACTACTCAATATACCAATACTTCAGGTCGTCGTAAGACTGCAGTAGCACGTGTTTACCTTTCAGAAGGAACTGGAAGTTTCGTAATTAACGGAAAAGACTATTCAAACTATTTTCCAACTATGGTATTGCAATACCGTGTGAACCAACCGTTCGCATTAACTGGAAATGAAGGTAAATATGATTTCAAAGCGAACATCGATGGTGGTGGAATCACAGGTCAAGCAGAAGCATTGCGTTTAGCAATTTCTAAAGCGTTGATCGAGATTAACCCAGAATGGAAACCATTGTTGAAAGCTGAAGGTCTTACCACACGTGACCCACGTATGGTTGAACGTAAGAAATTCGGTCAACGCAAAGCTCGTCGTCGCTTCCAATTCTCTAAGCGTTAATCGCTTTTTTGGAAACTACGAGGCTTGTTTAGCATCCAAATTCCAAAGACTCAGGCTTGCCTGGCTACTTTGGAATTGCTTTTTTAGAGAACGTAAACAAGATAAAAATAAAAAATGGCAAAAGTTACTTTTGATGAATTGCTAGATGCCGGAGTACACTTCGGACACCTTAGCCGCAAATGGAATCCAAACATGGCTCCGTATATCTTCGGAGAAAAGAAAGGGATTCACATCATTGATTTGAACAAGACAATTGTAAAGCTTGATGAAGCTTGCAGTGCAATGCGTCAAATCGCAAAATCTGGAAAGAAAATTTTATTCGTTGCTACGAAGAAGCAAGCGAAAGATATCGTAGCTGAGAAAGTATCTGCTATTGGTATGCCTTTCGTTGTTGAGCGTTGGCCAGGTGGAATGTTAACGAACTTCGTTACCATTCGTAAGGCGGTTCGTAAAATGGCTTCTATCGAGAAAATGGAAGCTGACGGAACTGCTGCTACCCTTAGTAAGCGTGAACGTTTACAATTAAGTCGTACGTTTACTAAAATGAACAAGAACTTAGGTTCTATCGCAGACATGAATCGTGTTCCTGCTGCATTGTTCGTTATTGACGTAATGAAAGAACACATCGCTGTAGCTGAAGCTAAGCGTCTAGGTATTCCAGTGTTCGCAATGGTTGATACCAACAGCGATCCTCGCAAAATCGATTTCGCTATCCCAGCGAACGATGACGCTACAAAGTCAATCAGCAAAATTTTAGATGTTGCTATCGAAGCAATCGCTGAAGGTTTGGCTGAACGCAAAGTTGAAAAAGACAAAAACGAAGACGCTCCTGCAGCAACTGCAGAGAAAAAAGATGCTAAACCAGCAGCTACTCGTCGTCGTAGAACCCAAGCTTAATCTTATTTCTCATTTATAGGAATCATGAACATTACAGCATCTGATGTAAATAAACTACGTACCATGACTGGTGCGGGTATGATGGATTGCAAAAAGGCTTTAACTGAAGCTGAAGGCGATTTCGAAAAAGCAGTTGAATTACTTCGTAAGAAAGGTCAGAAAGTTGCGGCTAGCCGTGGCGATCGTGACGCTACTGAAGGGGTTATCTTAGCGAAAGCTACTGCTGACAATGCAAAAGGATTTATCATCTCTTTGAACTGCGAGACTGACTTCGTAGCAAAGAATGCAGATTTCGTTGGTGTAGCAACTACTATTTTAGATGCTTCTATCGCGAACAACTGCGGTACTCCTGATGAAGTGCGTGCGTTGAACTTCCCTGGTACTGGCTTAACTATCGCTGATAAAATCACAGAAGAAATTGGTAAAATCGGTGAGAAAATCGATTTATCAAACGCTTCTAAGATTGAAGGCGGATACGTTTATTGCTACAACCACCCTGGTAACAAATTGGCTTCTGTAGTTGCTTTCAACAAAGCAACCTCTGAAGAAGTTGCAAAAGACATTGCTATGCAAGTAGCTGCAATGGCTCCTGTAGCTCTTGACGAAACTTCAGTTCCTGAAGAGTTGAAGCTGAAGGAAATTGAAATCGGAAAAGAATTGGCAATCAACGAAGGCAAACCAGCTGACATGGCTGAGAAAATTGCTATGGGCCGTTTGAACAAATGGTTCAAAGAAACTACTTTGATTAACCAAGAGTTCATTAAAGATTCTAAAATGACCGTTGGTCAGTACGTTAAATCAGCAGATAAAGATTTAGCTGTATTAGGATTCTTACGTGTGGCTTTGTCTTAATTCCAATTAGACTTATAACAAAAGAGGCTATCCATCGGATAGCCTCTTTTCGTTGGTGTGCTTTAGGAATTAAAGTAGTGTAGTTGGACAAACATAATCTGAAACCGCAACTGTTGTTTGCTTCACTGCTACAAAACCGCCAATGACATCTTCGAAATTGTCCCATCCTCTTTGCTTTAACATCGATGATGCAATCATACTGCGGTATCCTCCGGCACAAACGACAATAAATCGTTCGTCTTGTGGGAAACTAGACAAGTGTTTATTCAATTGATTCAATGGAATATTGATTGAACCTAATATGTGTTCTGAATCGTATTCACTTTTCTTGCGTACATCGAACACCTTCAATTTAGAGTCTTTAATCTCTGCTTCTAATTCTGCAGGGGTAAGGCGCTTCAACGTATCGATTTCTTTTCCTTCGGCTTTCCACGCTGCGAATCCACCGCTTAAGAATCCGATGGTTTTGTCATATCCCACACGCGATAAACGAATCATGGTTTCTTCTTCTCTTCCTGGTTCGGTAACCAATAGAATTTCTTGCTTCACATCGGGAACTAGTTCACCTACCCATTGCGCGAAATTGCCGTCAATACCAATGTTGATGCTATTAGGTATGAAACCAGCTGCGAATGAATTTGCATCGCGGGTGTCTAATACCAATGCCCGGGTTTCGTTGGCAACCAATTCAAACTCGGCAGGATTCAATGGACGTTTTCCGCGTTCTATAATGGTATCTAGGCTTTCGTAACCGTTGATATTTAAAAGTACGTTTTGTGGGAAATACCCTGGAGGTGTTGTTAGTCCGTCAAGTAACACCTTAATGAATTCTTCTTTGGTTAGATTCGGATTAAGAGCGTAGTTGGTTTTTTTCTGATTACCTAAGGTGTCGGTGGTTTCCTTACTCATCATTTTTCCGCATGCACTGCCAGCGCCGTGGTTTGGATAAACGATTAAGTCATCGCTTAAAGGCATGATTTTGTTTCGCAATGAATCGAATAGGTGACCTGCAAGCTTCTCTTCGGTTAAATCTGCAATTACATGTTGGGCAAGGTCTGGACGTCCAACGTCGCCAATAAACAGCGTATCGCCCGAAATGATTCCGTGTTCCTTTCCCTCTTCATCAATAATTAAAAACGTAGAACTTTCCATGGTATGACCAGGGGTGTGAATGACGCGAACCTTCGCTTTACCCACGTGAAATTCCTGTCCGTCTAGCGCAACAATGGCGTCGAAACCAGGCTTAGCTGTTGGGCCGTAGATGATTTCGGCACCAGATTTTTTCTGAAGATCTAAGTGTCCGCTTACAAAATCAGCATGAAAGTGTGTTTCGAACACGTACTTTATTTTCGCACCCGAGACATGTGCACGTTCGAGGTAAGGTTCTACTTCACGTAGCGGGTCGAAGATGGCTGCCACGCCGTTGCTTTCTAGGTAGTAGGCAGCGTGTGCGATACAACCGGTGTAAATCTGTTCGAGTTTCATGATGTTTTGATTTCTTGTTTGTGAGGACAAATTTTGAACGATTCTCCCAATTGGATTGTTATACTTGTTACTTCCGTTGGTGATTTTTGTCAGCTTGTGCTAACGTGCTTAAAACAAGGGGAAAAAATCATTTTGGGAATTTCATTTTCTTGTTCGTTGAATGGAAAGTGATTGTATTTTCGCATGGCTAATTTTGCAAACCACTATGGGACTTTTTAAATCATCACTAGTTAAGAAATATTGGATGGCTGGAACAGGCTTATTCCTTATTTCATTCTTGGTTGTACACGCAACCATTAACGCCATGATCTTCTTCAACGATGGCGGAGAAACATTTAATTCATGGGCTTATTTCATGGGAACGAATGGAATTGTTCGTACCATGGAGATTGGATTGTTCCTTGGCCTTTTGGTTCACATTGTGGACGGATTGATGTTGTTCTTTCAAAACCGCAAAGCACGTCCGGTGAAATACGCTTACGAAAAATCGTCGGTGAGTTCAACCTGGTACTCTCGCAGCATGGCGTTGTTGGGAACCTTGATTTTAATTTTCTTGGTGGTGCACTTGAAAGACTTTTGGTTGAAGACCCGCATCACTGAATTACATGCCCTGCCTCATGAAGTAAAGATTGATGGTAAGATGATGGAAAACCTGTATGGCGAAATGCTATTGGTTTTCAAATCGCCTATCGCTGTTACCATTTATGTATTGGGATGTATTTCGTTGTTCTGGCACTTGTTGCACGGCTTCCGCAGTGCGTTCCAGTCGATGGGATGGAATCACAGAAAATACGCTGCAACCATTGAGTTAGCAGGTTCTGTTTTCGCCATTGTTATTTCTGTATTGTTTGCGGCTATGCCTATTGCAATGCACTTCAATTTAGTTCATTAATTCCCCTCAAAATAGCTACATCACGATGAAGTTAGAAGCTAAAATTCCAGACGGACCACTCGAATCGAAGTGGACCAAATACAAAAGCACTGTTAGATTGGTTAATCCAGCCAACAAGCGCAACATTGAGGTAATTGTTGTAGGAACGGGTCTTGCCGGCGCCTCAGCAGCGGCCTCGTTAGCTGAGATGGGATATAAAGTGAAAGCACTTTGTTTCCAAGACAGTCCACGCCGTGCGCACAGTATTGCTGCACAAGGTGGTATTAATGCTGCAAAGAATTATATGAACGACGGCGATAGCACCTATCGCTTGTTCTACGATACTATTAAAGGTGGTGACTACCGTGCGCGTGAAGCAAACGTTTACCGTTTGGCTGAAGTGAGTGCGAACATCATTGACCAATGTGTGGCGCAGGGTGTTCCTTTTGCACGCGATTACGGTGGATTGTTAGATAACCGTTCATTTGGAGGAACACAAGTTTCTCGTACGTTTTACGCGAAAGGACAAACCGGACAACAATTGTTGTTAGGTGCTTACAGTGCGTTAAGCCGCCAAATTGGTAAAGGAAATGTAGAGATGTTGAATCGCCATGAAATGTTAGATTTAGTGGTGGTTGACGGAAAGGCTCGTGGAATCATTGCACGTAACATGGTTACCGGTGCAATTGAACGTCATGGTGCTCATGCAGTGGTTTTAGCTAGCGGTGGATATGGTAACGTGTTCTTCTTGTCAACCAACGCAATGGGTTCAAACGTTACCGCTGCATGGCGCGCGCACCGCAGAGGTGCAGCTTTCGCAAACCCTTGCTTCACTCAAATTCACCCAACCTGTATTCCAGTAAGTGGTGATCACCAATCGAAATTAACCTTGATGTCTGAATCGTTGCGTAACGACGGACGTATTTGGGTTCCGAAATTTAAAGAAGATGCAGAGGCTATTCGTGCGAAGAAACTTCGTCCGACCGACCTTCCAGAAGAACGTCGCGACTATTACTTAGAGCGTCGTTACCCTGCATTCGGAAACTTGGTACCACGTGACGTGGCTTCACGCGCTGCAAAAGAGCGTTGTGATGCTGGTTTCGGTGTGAATGCTACCGGTGAAGCAGTGTACTTAGATTTCTCTTCGGCGATTATGCGTTATGGTAAAACCCAAGCTTTGGTATTGGGAATGCACAACGCGACTGAAGATCAAATTCGTGAATTAGGAACGAAAGTCGTGGAAGAGAAATACGGAAACTTATTCCAGATGTACGAGCAAATCGTTGCTGAGAATCCGTACAAAACCCCGATGATGATTTATCCAGCTGTTCACTACACTATGGGCGGTATTTGGGTAGATTATGAATTGAAAACTACTATTGACGGTTGCTATGCTACGGGTGAAGCCAACTTCAGTGACCACGGTGCGAACCGTTTAGGTGCATCTGCTTTGATGCAGGGATTGGCTGACGGGTATTTCGTTCTTCCATATACCATTGGTAATTTCTTGGCAGACGAAATTCGTACGGGTGCTATTCCAACCAATACACCTGAGTTTGATGAAGCTGAAAATGCTGTACGTACTCGTTTGGAAGGCTTCTTCAAAACAGCCGGTACTGATACAGTTGATTCATTCCACAAGCGTTTAGGTAAAATCATGTGGGACAAATGTGGTATGGCTCGTAACAAAGAAGGATTGCAACAAGCTATTTCTGAAATTCGTGCCTTGCGTGATGAGTTCTATGCGAACGTAAAAGTTCCTGGAAACATGAGTGGCACAAATCCAGAATTAGAGAAAGCAGCTCGCGTAGCTGATTTCTTAGAGTTGGGCGAATTGATGTGTTTAGATGCATTAGAGCGCAACGAATCTTGCGGTGGTCACTTCCGTGAAGAATATCAAACCGAAGAAGGTGAAGCTCTTCGTCAAGATGACCAATACAGCTATGTAGCTACTTGGGCATTCTCTGGAGATCCTTCAAAACCAAACTTCATGAAAGAAGAATTGGTGTATGAAAACATTAAAGTTCAACAACGCTCTTATAAATAAGCCATGAGTCACGGAAATATGAATTTGACCCTTAAAGTATGGCGTCAAGCTAACCCAACTGCGGTGGGTAAAATTGAAACGTATCCCATTTCTGGAGTTTCTCCAGACATGTCGTTTTTGGAAATGATTGACTTGTTGAACGAGAAATTAATTCGTGAAGACAAGGATCCTGTGGCTTTCGACCACGATTGTCGCGAAGGTATTTGCGGCATGTGTAGCATGTTCATCAACGGTGAAGCGCACGGACCAAACCGCGGAGTAACCACCTGTCAATTGCACATGCGTTCATTCAAAGACGGTGATACGATTTACATCGAGCCATGGCGTTCAGAAGGTTTCCCAGTCATTAAAGATTTAATGGTTGACCGTGGTGCGTTCGATCGCATTATGCAAGCAGGTGGATTCGTTTCTGTGAACACCTCAGGAAGAACGATGGATGCTAACGCTATTCCAATTCCAAAGGACGATGCTGATAAAGCATTTGATGCTGCTACTTGCATTGGTTGCGGTGCCTGCGTTGCTACTTGTCCGAACGGTTCAGCGATGTTATTCGTTAGCGCCAAGGTATCTCAGTTTGCTTTGTTACCACAAGGGCATCCAGAGCGCAAAGAGCGTGTAAATAACATGGTTAAACAAATGGACGAAGAAGGCTTTGGAAATTGCAGCAACATTGGTGCTTGCGAAGTTCAATGTCCAAAAAATATTAGCATCGAAAACATTGCTCGTATGAATCGTGAGTACTTCTCAGCGATGGTTAAACCAGAGAATTAATTTTCTATGAAACTACTTGGAAAACACCAAGCGCTTTTAGGGCTCTTGGTGTTTTTTGTTTTTGAGGGAAAGGCTCAAATGGCTTGGGACCTCAATCTATTGGATCGGCTGAATGCTCCGGCACAATCGGCCGATCATTTCTGGCATTCTTATACCGGAAGCATCACCTATGTTACTGTAGGCACTCCGGTTGTTTTAGGAGGAATTGGATTGCTTAGTCATGACCAGAAATTGAAAACATATGCCTTAGATGCTGCAACAGGGATGGCCATTAATGGTATTCTAACTGTTTCGTTGAAGTACGGTGTGCACCGTGAACGTCCGTTTGCCTCGTACCCGAATCAAATCTTCAAGAAGACCGAAGCAGGAAGTTTGTCGTTTCCTTCTGGGCATACCAGTTCGGCGTTTCAAATGGCTACGGCTTTGACTTTGTCTTTTCCAAAGTGGTATGTGATTGTTCCAGCGTACAGCTATGCTTGTGCCATAGGATATTCGCGCATGTATTTAGGAGCGCATTATCCGACCGATGTACTGGCCGGTGCACTCATAGGCAGTGGCAGTGCTTTTCTAGGTAAAAAAGTCAATGAATGGCTTCTTAAGGCGTATAGAAAGCACGAACCTACAGTGCCAACGGGATTGGTTTTATTTTCGCGATAGCCCAATAAAAAAGTCGCCTTTGCGGAGGCGACTTTTCGGGGGTTAGGGTAGACGGTAAAGCCTACTGTTTGAATCCAGACATGATACTAACGCAACCAACGTGTTGCATAACGGCATCTTCTTGATTCGGTACTTTAACTTTCACAACCAGCTGTTGTGTATTCTCCATATGGAAGTCGAACACTTCCTTATTCTTTGCGTTTTTGTTGGTGTAGATTAATTTACCATTTACGTCTGAAACGGTAAATTCAACGTCACCTAAAATCGGGTGAGCAACTACCAATAAACGATAGTCTCTGCCACCGAAGAAGGTTAACATAATTTCGGCTTCTTCACCAGGTGCTAATTCTGCAGCATTGTAGCTGTCGTTTTGCACATAACCATTCAATTTAGGAAGAACTTTGTTTTTCGTAAACGGACGACATTGCGCTGACGCCATGAAAGGAACGAAGAATGCTAGAATTCCAAGTAATTTAATTGCTTTCATATTCTTCTTGATTATTGAATGTATTTATTTCTGATTGATTTGGCTTCAGCAGCAATCTTGTGCAAGGTAGCTTCAGACATTTCTACTTTGGTAGATGAACCAATGTTGGTTACGCCAGATGAGTTTGTTGAAACAGAAGTTTCACCTGGAGTGATTTTCACTTCTTTGTATAAGTTTTGAAGTGTGGCTAAATCAGCTTTCATGCGGTTTACACGCTCGCTAGTTCCGAATAAATTCATATAGCTAACTAGATGGTCAATCGAGTAAACTTGTTCTGCAACGCGTTGCTTCATTTGTTTATCGCCCTTCTTAGTTGCGTAGTGGCAAGAAAGGTAAAGAGATTCAACCCATGCACCTGAAATCATAAGAGCACTTACGTCGGTACGCTTGCCTTCTTTCAAATAGGCGTTGATGTTTTGGTAGGCGTAAGTCACGTAAAACATCAACGAGTCTTTGTTGTTTTGGTTGGCTTGAACGCGTTGAACGAATTTCTCGTCAATAGCACCGTCAATGGCTAATGCAGCAGCTAAGGTTTTAGTTGCAGCCAAATAATCTACTGATTCTTGTTTTTGATCGAATACGGTTGCATAGCTTAAGTCAGCGGCATAAATACCTAAGTTGATGGAGCGCATTTCCTCATCGAGGTATTTGGTAGCTTTTTCAACTGGATTCAGCAAGGTTTTGTCGTAAACGTAACCGGCATCTTTCATCATATCTGCCATTTCAATAGGGGCAGGGATAGAGAAGAAAATTTGCTTCAATGCTTGTTCTCTGTCTTTGAAGAATTCGTCCTTATTGGTCAATTCATGCGCACCATCGTCCATTACCGGTGCGTTGTTCGCTTGATTCGAGTTTCCCCCGCCACAAGCAGTAAGAGCAAGGGCCACGATAAAGGCTCCAAGAGCTCCTTTGGGAGAGAGGCTAAGTTTGGTCATTGAGTAGATTTTTGTATTTAAATGCAAAAAGTTCATACGGATACTTGCGAATATAGTTACAATTTACTTGGAAAGCTAATGATTTTAGTGCGCTTCTAACCAATTTTCCGCTGATTTAATCTCCACTTCTAGTGGAACACTCAATCTCACAGCACTTTCCATGTTTTCTTTCACTAGTTTAAATATAGAGTCAACTTCTGATTTTTCGGCATCGAACACCAATTCATCATGCACTTGTAGAACCATTCTCGATTTGAACTTCGATTTTAAAAGTTCAGCTTGAATCTTTATCATGGCCAGTTTAATGATGTCAGCGGCAGAGCCTTGAATGGGTGCATTCACGGCATTGCGTTCTGCAAAACTTCGAACCACGGCGTTGGAAGAGGTGATATCGGGTAAGTATCTGCGTCTTCCCAATACCGTCTCTACGTACCCTTTCTCACGAGCCAGCTCTACTGCCTTTTGTTGGTATTCTTTCAACGCGCTGAATTGAGCGTAGTACGCGTCAATAATGTTTTTGGCCTCGGTGCGGGAGATACCTAGGTTTTGTGCAAGTCCGAATGGACCTTGTCCGTATATAATTCCAAAGTTCACGGCCTTTGCCTTGCTTCGCATGTCTTTACTAACTTCTTCAATGGGAACATTGAAGACTTTGGCCGCAGTGGCTTTGTGAATGTCTTCTCCTTGATTGAAAGCCTCGATCATATTGGTGTCATTGCTTAATGCTGCAATGATGCGCAATTCCACTTGCGAATAGTCGGCGCTGATTAACACGTGATTTTCATCGCGAGCAATAAATGCTTTTCGTATTTCTTTTCCACGGTCGGTGCGAATGGGAATATTTTGCAGGTTCGGATTGTTACTGCTTAAACGTCCGGTTGCCGCAACCGCTTGCATGAAGTTGGTGTGCACACGACCTGTAACCGGATTAATCATGTTCGGAAGTGAATCGACATAGGTCGATTTCAATTTTCTCAATTCTCGGTAGTCGAGTATAAGTGGAACAATCTCGTGGTTGTTCAGGTAGCGCTGCAGCACGTCTTCCCCCGTGCCGTATTGTCCTGTTTTCGTTTTCTTGACTTCGGTAGTTATTTTCAACTTTTCAAAAAGAATCACTCCCAATTGCTTGGGTGAATCAAGGTTGAATGGTTCGCCGGCGAGTTCAATAATTTTCGTTTGCAATTGGTCAATTTCTTTACCCAATGCTTGACTGTAATTATTCAAAAATTCTTTGTCGATTTTCACCCCTTCCCATTCCATGTTAGCCAGTACAGAAACAAGCGGCAGTTCAATGTTTTCAAGAACCGAAGTAGTGCCTTGCTTTTCTAATTCCGGACGGAAAATTTCTGATAGCTGTAAAGTAACGTCCGCATCTTCCGCGGCGTAATCTTTTATGCTGTCAGGAGGCAACATAGCCATAGAGCCTTGATTTTTTCCCTTTCCACCAATAAGGGTTTCAATGCTAACGGGCGAATAGTTGAGGTAATTTTCGCTAAGCGAATCCATGCCGTGTTTACCATCTGGATTGATGACGTAGTGCGCTAGCATGGTATCGAACAATTTGTTCTTAGGTTCAATGCCGTATTTACGCAGCATTTTATAATCGAACTTGTAATTCTGCGCAACTAAGGTTTTGTTTTCGTCAGCAAAAATTTCGGCAAAGAAATGCAAGGTAGTTTTTGCCTCTGCTTCGTTTTGTGAAACAGGAACATACCAACCAGTGTGCGCTTTTGTACTGAAAGATAATCCGACTAGAAAAGAAGTGTGCGGATCTAAATCGCTGGTTTCCGTATCGAATGCGAAAATGGAAGCAGCATGTAGTTCGCGAAGCAACTCATTTAATTCTTCCTCTGTGCTAGCCATTTTATATTCATGAGGCACGTCGGCAATGGTTGATTTGGGAGAGGTTTCCGTTGGGATACTTTCGCCTGCCGAAGAGAAGAGATCTTGCGGTGCATCAGCTGCCCCAGCGGGTTCTTCGTTTAAAACACGCTTAGCCAACTGTCGAAATTCTAACTCGTCGAACACCGCACGCATGGCGTCTTTATTGATTTCTTTCACGCGCAGTTGTTCTTCATCGAGTGGCGTTGGCGCATCGAGAATGATGGTGGCGAGTTTTTTAGAAAGAATGGCTTGGTCTTTAAAATTCTCTACATTCTCTTTCAACTTGCCCTTGAGCTTATCGGTATTGTCAAGAAGATTTTCGAGGGAATGAAATTCGGCTAGCAATTTCGCTGCGGTTTTTTCACCCACACCTGGAATTCCAGGAATATTATCTACCGCATCGCCCATCATGCCCAGCAAATCAATAACCTGTAGTACGTTTTGGATATTGAATTTTTCGCAGACTTCTTTTTCGCCCAGAATCTCGGCTTTCCCGCCTTGGTAGCCCGGTTTGTAGATGAAAATATTGGGTGAAACCAGTTGACCATAATCTTTATCGCTGGTCATCATGTAGGTGGTGAATCCTTCCTTTTCTGCCAGCTTGGCAAGAGTTCCAACTATATCATCGGCTTCATAACCTGGCGCAATGAGCATAGGAATATTGAACGCATCAATGATGCGTTTAATGTATGGAACAGCCAACTTAATGTCTTCGGGTGTTTCGTCGCGATTGGCTTTGTACGCTTCGTAATCAATCTCGCGCAACGTTTGTTCTGGCGCATCGAAAACAACTGCCATGTGAGTAGGCTTTTCGTTGTTCAGAATATCCAATAGAGTATTGGTAAATCCGAACATAGCGCCCGTGTTTAATCCTTTGCTATTGATGCGGGGAGTGCGTATAAAGGCGTAGTATGCGCGGAAAATAAGCGCGTAAGCGTCGAGAAGAAATAGCTTTTTTTCGTGTTCACCAGAAATCATGGCCTAAAGATAAGGTGGGAATAGTCTTAGATATTTGCTATTTTTGAGCACCTACTTGAAAAGTTATATGCGCCTGAAGCTTCTGTTATTCTTCGTTTTCACCCTTGTGTTGTGTAGCTTCAGCGAAGCGCAAATTCGTAGGAAGAAAGTTTTGATTGATTTTGGAATAGGATACAGTGGTTTGGGTTATGCCATGAATCAAGGTCCTCTTCGCGATAGCAGCGTTTCCAACTCTGGGATTGCTTATCCTTCATTCAATGCTGCAGTTACTTTTTCATTGACGAAGAAGCGCAAAAAATGGCGTCAGGATTTAAGTATTTTCTTCTGCCAACAGACCGGTCACGTGCGTTCGTCGAATTACAAATGGCATGATGTAAACGGCGTTGAAGTAGTTGAGCCAAGTTTTTCTTGGGATGTTACCAAGCGCACAATAGGCGCGAGGTATTTGTTTCAATGGAAAATTCCATTAGGTAAAAAGGGCGATTTAGGCGCAAGTATTTTGAAAGCCTTTGGCATTTCGAAGGCGAATGGTTTGGTGTATAGTGGATTGGCTGTTTCGTACAACTTATACGAAAATTATACTTCTACTTTGAATCCAAATTTCAACTGGAATAATTACAAGCTTTCGCCGGTAACTCCTCAGTTGATTATTCTGGGAATATCAGGATTTCCGCCTCATCGCGGTGTTGGATTTAATTTGGAATTAGCTGTAGGCGGACCTTATTTCGTGAAAGCGGGAATAGCGTTCGCGATGTAATTAGCCTTTCAAAAGTTCGGCGTAACGCGCTACGTATTTTCCTATCACATCGAATTCAATATTCACCTTCATTCCTGCCTTCAGGTGTTTGAATTGGGTGTGTTCAAAGGTGAAAGGAATAATTGCTACACTAAACGAATGTTTACCACTATCGACAACCGTTAGACTTACTCCATTCACAGCGATACTTCCTTTTGGAACAGTGACATGTGAAAGCTCTTTGGGTTCGTAAGAAAAATGGAATTTCCAACTTCCTTCTAAAACCTCTACTTTTTCGCAAATGGCAGTGGTGTCAACGTGACCTTGAACATTATGTCCGTCGAAACGATCACCAACTTTCAAACAGCGTTCTAGATTTATTTCATCGCCTGCACTCCAATTCCCAAGTGTGGTTTTTTGAATGGTTTCGTCAATGGCAGTTACGCGGTATTCATTGTTTTCAATTTCTACAACTGTAAGACAAATGCCGTTGTGAGCAACACTTTGATCTATTTTCAATTCGTGAATGAAAGGGCAAGTAAGCCAGACTTCGATATTCGATTGATTGCGTTCAACGCGCGAAATTTTTCCTAGAGCTTCAATGATTCCAGTAAACATACTTAGTGTTGGGGAGTAGGGTTTTTAGCGTGAAGAACTTGAATGTATCCTTCTTCATTAATGGCTATGATACCCTGTAAACGTATTGAGTTAATGGTAATGGTGTAATAGTATACTCCGTCGGAACAAAGTTCACCGGAATTCATATCTGAACCATTCCAATTGATGTCTTTATCGGTAGTTTCAAACACTAAGGTGCCATATCGGTTGTACACGCGAAAATCGACGTCTTTGATGCTGCGATAGGGGAATGGAACGAAGATGTCGTTGATGTCGTCAAGGTCAGGAGTGATGACGTTCGGCAAGCTGTATTCAGGGCAATTGTCAACGCAAACGGTATTCGAAGCGACAGATTCATTTTGATGCAATTGTCCGTCTGGCCAAAGGTTCAATGAATCCAATGCGGTTACATAAAAACACCCAGCTATACTTTCCCATCCTAACGGATGTGTGAACACATAGGTATTCGCATCGATGCCTTGCAAGGTATCAATGGGGTGATATGCGCTGGTATCGGTTAAAGCGTAATAAACCACATAAGCCGTAACGTCGGTTGCGCAACTTGGATCGAGAAATCCCCAATTCAATTCTAGGGTAGGAACTGTACAATCGTCTAATTGTGTAACTAGTGGCGCACACGGTGGTGTGGCATCGTAAGGCGTTGCGCAGCGTTCTTGACTCCAGTTAAGTAGGGTGTCTGGAACAGTGCTAGCGTCGTAGGTTCCTTGTGTTAAAACGTGATAGCAATAGGTTTGATTGTTAATCAAATCGAGGTCTTCGAAATGCGGTGTTGTAGTTGTGGCTATCAACGAATACACCAGTTCACCGGGTGCTTTTCGGTAGAAGTAGTAGGTGTAGTTTATCCAAGGGAATGTTCCTGTAACGTCAATGGTGACTTGATTATCGGAAGGAGTAAGATTTAGGAAAGGGGTAGATGCTTCTGAGGAAGTAGCGGTAACAGCACCTTGGTTTAGGAATTTAACGCGGTATTTTTTCGCTTCCGCTACCGTGTTTATTCCCGTGTGAATAAAGGCGGTATCGCCATCGTAGAGGTAGGTGAATTCAGCTCCGGTGTAAATGGTTTCCCACGTATTTGCATTCCAATATTCTAACACGTATTGGTAAGGTGGAAGATAGGAAAGTGTGTCTATTTCTGAAGGGGGCGACCACCAAATGGTGTCTGAACCAGCGGTAATATCGGTAATTTCAATACTTGCTTTGGTGATGACGGGTGCATCTTTTTTAATGATTACACAAGCCTCTTCACTTGCGTAGCTAAGAGCTCCATCGGGCCAAACCGTAACAATGCGGTAGCAGTATGGCGCTCCGAATCCAGGAGCATTGTCTATGAAGGTAGTGCTTTGAACCCCTTGAGTTTCGCCAATGTATAAGAACTGCGTATAGGCAGGCATTCCCAATTCACAATCGGAAGGCGACCAGGTTAATCCGTTTTCCTTTCTATACACCAAATACTTCACTTGTGAAGCTTCAAATCCAGAGAAAATATTGGCACACGGCGTCGCGTTCCATGTGACTGTAACGGTTGTTCCAGAAGCACTTGCTTGCACGTTTTGAACTTTGGGTGCGACAACTAAAATATTCGAAGATTTTATGTCGGAAAGTGGAATATATCCGTCGTCAGTCGCTTCAAAGCTTACGGTATAAGGGGCTGCGCGAACTTCAGCACAAAGGGGTTGCCAATAAAAATGGTGAGTAGCGGGATTGAATTCTGCTTCATGCACAACGTTGGTGAAAGGTCCACCAAAGGCATCAAGCACGACGTTGTCGCCGTTCGGATCTGAAAATGCCACATTGAATTGAATGCTATTTCCGGCTTCTACGCAGTAGTCTGCAAGTGGGAAGATGGAAGGAGGATTGTTGTTACATGTGACAACAGTGATTTGCATATCACGTTCGACACTTCCTACTAAAAACCCATCGCGAAATTCTTGAACCAAAATAGCAAAGTTGAATTCGCCGGCTAGCGGAGGGGAAATCCAACGCACATCGCCAGTTTCCGAATCAATGATAAAGATATCGGAAGGGTCTGCTGTACTTGCCTCTGGCGAAAGCCATCCGAGTAAGTCTGCCGCATTTCCACCTTTACAAGGCACTAAAGAATACACCAACGAATCTCCATCGGGGTCGTAGGCAACGGGGTTGTGAATCCACGGTTGATTTAAACAGGCATCTTCGATGGCGGGCTTCAGTAATTGAACTGAATTGTTGTGTCCGGTTACCGGAGAAATGATAAGCACCGTCTCAATGCAGAAAACTTGGTCAACCGAATTTAGAATATTAATGACTCCGTAATTTCTATTGGGGTCTTCCATGACCAAGTGATAGATACCCGGACCTGCGTAGGTGTGGTAACCGACGTATTGATTTCGTTTGGCATCTACGTTGGGATAATTTTCTTCTAAACTTCTTGGAAGACTATCTAATGAATTCACAGGAGTGTTGGCGGGTTCATCGCCCCAGCGGATGTGCAACCACGGACGGTCGGCAGCAAACGAACTGGTTTTTGTGATGGTGTTGATGGTAACCTTGTAGGTATAGCCCGAAACATGTTCGTAAACAATCTCTCCCGCACGATTGTGCGTAGCCCAAGCTGGCGCTGCCAGAATAGCAAGGGTCAAAAGAATGAGGTATTTACGAAAGGCCATCATGTGTATGACTATAAAAACAGAAAATGGTTTCTTATTGTTTAATCACTTTCGTTCGGTAGGTGTTTTTTTCGGTAGTGATTTGAACGAAATAAACTCCTGCATTCCAGGCATGGGTAGATAATGTTCTAACGTTCTTTTCAAGCGTTACTTGTTGTCCGTTTGCATTAAATACTTGCACCGTGAACTGATTCACCGTTGAAGGTACACTCAAACTTAGTTGGTTTTCGGTTGGGTTAGGATATACCGCGAAACTTTCATTTGAATTTAAGTCGAAGACGCCAATAGTAGGATCAAGTGTAACGCAGTAATCTTCCACTTCGCCATAATCATAGTTTCCGCAGGCAACAGGCTGTGCGCCTGTATTGAAGAGCCCAACGTACGACATACCCACACGCATCTTCACACTTCCTGTGGCAATGCCAGCAGGAATAGTTATAGTTCCGGTTGCAGTGGTATTGCTTCCAGTTCCTTGGTTGTAGGCCAGTTCTTGTGGTTCATCGAAATTTCCGTTTCCATTGTAATCAATCCAAACTTTAAAATATTCGTAGTAACTGGTACCTGAGAATCCTGGTACTAGGGTTACATCGTAGGATTGTGTAGCATGTAAGGTTAGTGTTGGAACGCTAGTGTAGTCGGTGTAGCCGCTATTATCGGTGCTGGTATTGATGAATGACCCTATTGAGACACTTTGAATGAATTCTGCGGTAGCATCGTTGGCAGATGCGTCGCAATAAGTTAAATCGGTGCAAGAACCACATCCAGTAGTGCTAAAAATAACACTGGTTGGTGGTACTTCGGGGCTCACACAAATAGAAGAAACAGAAACGGTATAAGTAGAACAAGAATCTAATCCGGTAAGCGAAAACGTATTTGAACTGACTTCCATATTTCCTGAATTGATTCCGTTGGTCCATTGGATGTTGTATCCCGTAGCGGCAAGAATAGATTCCCAAGCAATGTCTGCTGTGGTTGGAGTAATTGATGTAACGACGTATTGATTTGGATTCACACAACAACCATCGGTAGTGAAGGTGTACGAGCTTGTCCAATCGGCGGTTCCACTGGTACAAACGCTTGCCAACTGAAATTCATAGGTGGTGCAAGTAAGTAAGGCGTCGAGGGTGATTTCATTTCCCATTACGTTGGAAACGGTTGTCCAGGTTGTTGTTCCAACCGGACGGTATTGCACATTTACCGAAGTTACCTCTGCAATGGTGTTCCATGCGATGGTGTAATTGAGCGTGTTGGATTGTTGTGTTGTTTGAACAGCAAACGGAGAAACACATCCGCCGTTACTACACGCATTGATTAATAAGTCGAGACTATTCCTCACGTTTAATCTTCCCCCTGTTAAAACTTCACTTTGAAGGTTTGAAACAGCATCTACTCCGTCGAGAATGTATTGTCGAATTAAATCAGCTCCTGTTGCAGGAGATGAGTTGGCGATAGACATGAATGAATTACACGGAGCGCTATAAAGCAAAGCAACGGCACCGGCAACACAAGGGCTAGCGAAGGAGGTTCCACTGGTGTTTCCGTATGAATTGGCACCTGCCAGGTACACTGCTTCACCGGGTGCCCCCAGGTCAATGTTCGCTGTTCCATAACCGCTGAAGGTTCTCACATCGGAATTGTTGGTAGCAGTTACGGAAAGCAAATAGTTACTCGGACAAGTGGTTGGAAGATCGCCCACCACATCAATGTTTACGTTGTTGTTGGCAGTTGCAGCGCACGACAGAATTCCGTATGTTCCTAATGAATCGTACATGGCGCACCACAGCGGTGCGTTCGCAGCTTGTCCGTTGTCGGTTCCCCAACTGCTGTTGGTTACAACCACATAAGCACCAGATGCCCCATTAGATTGATTATACAATTTACGCATTTTAAGCGGATAGGTATAAGCCGCAATGACGTTGGCTTCTGTGATTCCCCCCATTTGCACTTGCATGATTTTCACATTCCAGTTCACGCCGGTAATTCCGAGGTTGTTATTTCCTTTCGCGCCAATCATACTGCTCACTTGGGTGCCGTGGTTGGCAGCAACAATTACGTCGTTTGAAGAAGCCATGTTCCATCCGTTGACATCGTCGATATAGCCATTGTTATCGTCATCGATACCATTTCCAACAACTTCGAAAATGTTGGTCCAGTGATTATCTACTAAGTCTTCTTGGTTCCATTTAGCTCCGCCTGTCTCTACAACACAGGCAACAATTTCATCGCCAAATGCTGTGGTTCCGCCGGTGGTAATGTCCCACGCTAAATCGGTGTCAATGTCATTGTCTTCGGCGTCATTGTGAAACCATTGCTGAGCATAGTTAGGGTCATTGGGTGTGACGCGTTCGGCAACAATGTGATTGACTTGTGCGATTTGAATGGTTGAACAGTGATTAGCAAATCGAAGAAGTTCAGTAATGGGTAGATTCGATTCATTGAAACTAACTACGTGTACACGCATAATATCGCTCACGCTGGCACCAACTTTCAATTGAGGAAGCCATCCGAATTCGTGTTGCAATTCTTGTTCAATTTGATGTGCAGTCACACCGGGTTTTGCTTGAACTAAAATTTCACCCACCACACGATCTTGGGCGAATGAACAGACTGAAGTAAAGGCTAATAAAAAGGCGGTTAAAAAGCGAATGAACATAACTTACAGATTTATATCAAATATACGAATCTGCACACGAACGTGACCGCTAAGTTTCGTTAATAAATACACGTCTAACTCGGGCTGGAATGGCGGTAAGCACTTCGTAGGCGATGGTATTGCAATCGTTGGCAAATTCTTGAATGGAATAGGGCTGTCCAAATACAATAACACTGTCGCCTTCTTTGGCTAAAGTCTTCGAAAGGTCAATCATGGTGGTATCCATGCAAACCCTACCAACAACAGGACAAGCCACACCGTTTACCCAAACTTTTCCAACTCCGTTCGAAAGTGATCTGCGGAAGCCATCTGCGTAACCAACAGGTATAATGCCTATAGTCATGGCCGATGAAGTGGTGAAGCTTCTGCCGTAACCAACAGATTCACCGGCACTGACATTTTTTATTTGTACCACCGTTGTTTTCAATTCTCCAACGGGTAATAGTTTTTCTTGTTCATCGGCGAATGCAGAGACGCCGTATAGTCCAATTCCCAATCGCACCATATCGAACTGCGCAGATTTCCAACGTTGAATACCGCCAGTGTTGGCAGCGTGTAAGAGAGGTTTATACCCAATTACCTCACAGATTTCAGCGGTGCGTCTTTCGAAATCTGCAATTTGTTCCGTGGTGAAAGCATCGTGCGATGCGTCTTCTGAGGCGGCAAAGTGGGTGAAAATGGAAGCGATTTCAATGTTCTTCATCTCCTTCAACACCTGAAGTAAAGCTTGTTGGTCTTCTGCTTTGAAGCCAAGGCGATTCATTCCGGTATCGAGTTTCAAATGAATTTTAAAACGGTAGTTGATGTTTTTTTCCGCTAATATCTTGCTTAGCTCGTTCAAGGAACGAAACGAAAAAATCTCAGGTTCTAAGCGATGTTTGAAGAGAGGTTCGAAATCGGAAATAGCAGGTTCTAAAACTAAAATAGGAATACTAATCCCGGCTTCGCGAAGTTGAACTCCTTCGTCGGTGTAAGCAACGGCAAGCATGTCAATTCCTGCATTCACCAAGGGTTGTGAGACTTCTACGGCACCAATTCCGTAGCCATTGGCTTTCACCATACCCATGAGTTTTACTTCCGGATTAAGTAGTGAACGGAAGTAGTGGTAGTTCGAAACTAAGGCGTTGAGGTTCGCTTCGAAAACGGTCTCGTGGTGTTGCTCTTGCAAGACGGAAACGACTTGCTCAAAAGTGAATTTACGTGCGCCCTTGATTAAAACGGCGCGTTCTTCAATGGGATGATTATTCAGGTGATGAATAAGCTTATCGGTAGATTCAAAAGCCGAATGTGAAATGGATATGAGCGATTGATGCGCGAATAAATGCGGTCCAACCGTGTAAACGTGATTGATTTGAAAACGCACCAACAGATCATTCACGCGGCTTATCCATTCTTTTTCTTCGAGTCCGGTTTGAATAAAGTCAGAAAGGACAACTGCACGGGAAGAAGCAACCACTTGATTTCTGAAATGTTGAAGAGCAAGTTCGAAAGAGGGTAAATCGGTGCTGTAACTGTCGTTCAATAATTGTACGCCGTGAATGCCTTTGAGCAATTCCATGCGCATATGAACGGGATGTAGTTGCGGAGCTTTTTCCTTCAGTGAATCAATGCTTAATCCAAGCTCTAGCGATAGGGCAGCAGCTAAACAAAAATTGTGTGTCGCAATTTCATTGGTGAATGGAATTTCAACTGAAAAGGACAAGTTGTTGTAACGAATGGCCAGCACGCAGCGATTGCCCGATTGAATGCTGTTTTTGATTTGAAATTGACACTTATCGTTGAATCCAATCCAAATACATTTCGCACGAATAGCCTCTAGTTTCACCGCTTCACGGGTGATAGGTTGGTCCCAAAGAACCAAGTGTTTCACCCCTTTGAAGAGTTTTACTTTTTCGCGTGCGAGTTCAAGTTGACTCGAAAAATTTTCAGCGTGGGCGTTTCCAATGAAGGTGAAAATGCCGTGGGTGGGAAGAATAATGTCGCGTAGGATTTCCATCTCACCTGCTTGTGAGATACCTGCTTCGAAAATTCCTAAATCATGAATGGCTTCCATGTTAAGCACGGAAAGCGGCACTCCGATTTGTGAGTTATAGCTCTTGGGGCTGCGAACTATGCAGCAGTCGTTGGCCAGCAATTGATTTAACCACTCTTTGACAATGGTTTTTCCGTTACTACCTGTAATACCTACGGTAGGAATGGTGAATCGCGAACGTTGCAACATGGCCCAACGTTGAATAGCGTGTAATACAGAATGAACGCGAATAACTATTGCATCGTTCGGTAAGGTGATGTCTTCGTCAACTAGAAAGGCTCGAATACCTTGGTCATAAGCGTTGGCAACGAATTTATGTCCGTTGAAATGATCGCCTTTTAAAGCGGCAAATAAAGCACTTTGGGTGCCGTTTATTTTGCGAGAATCGGTGTATAAATAATGAACAGAAAAATCGGGCTTATCCGCAGGAAAAGCACATTTCCACAACAAACACAATTGTTGAAGTGATTGAGATCGGTTCATGAATTAAAGGTACAACGCTATGCGTTTCCTTCCGAAAGATTTTGATTTTCTTCTACGATCATTTCTGCGTGCTCTTCTTCACGGAAGAAACGCTTTTGAAAAAGTAGAATGAGTATGATTCCTACAGTAATGGCCGAGTCGGCGATATTGAATACAGGAGGAAAAAGTTCACGTGTTTGTCCAGCGTGAATAGGTGACCACGAAGGGTAAGTAATTTCGGTGGTTAGATGAATCATGTCAACCACGTTGCCCATTAAGAACGGGGCGTAGCCTCCGCCGTTGGCTTCGGCAATTCCGCTGTAGGCGATGTAATCTTGGTAATGTGCGTCGTACACAGAACCACGGTCGAAGACAAGTCCGTATGCAGCGCTATCGATAATATTACCTAATGCGCCGGCAATGATTAGCGCCAATGAAAAAAGAAAACCCTTGTGAGTTTTCTTTTTCAAAAGCGTATAAACGTAATAGAAGATTCCTCCTACCACTACAATTCTAAAAATACTTAAGGCTAGTTTTCCGGTTGTTCCTGGAAACATCCAACCAAAGGCCATTCCTGGATTTTCTACAAATTGCAAATCGAGCGTGCCTGGAATTAATTCCAAATTCTCGCCGTACAAAAAGTTCATTTTTACCCAGAGTTTCAACGCTTGGTCAAGCGTTAAAACGCTAAGAATGGTAATAACAATCGTTCTCACGTATTCTCTTATTGCATATTCTTAGCTTCGATGCTTAACGTAGCATGAGGCACTAAGCGTAAACGTTCTTTTGGAATAAGGTTACCTGTAACACGGCAGATTCCGTAGGTTTTATTCATAATACGCAAAAGAGCATTTTCTAAATTCTTGATGAATTTTTCTTGACGAGCAGCCAATTGAGCTACTTCTTCACGACTGTTTGTGTCGCTACCGTCTTCCATCATTTTGAAAGTAGGTGAAGTATCGTCGGTGCTGTTGTCGCCATCGCGAGAAAGCGATTCTTTTAATTCATTCAAATCAGCACGAGCTTGAGAAAGCTTTTCGTTAATTAAGTCTTGAAACTCTTTTAAATCTTTGTCAGAATAACGTAGTCCAGACTTAGGCTTCACCGGTGCCGGAGCAGGCGCTGGAGTTGGAGCAGGTTGAACTGCAATTGGCTTAGGTGCAGGTTTAGGTGCAGGCTTAGCTACAGGCTTTGGAGCAACTACTTTCGGTGCAACTACTTTCGGAGCTGGTTTTGGAGCTGTTTTTTTTACCACTGGAGTAGGAGCTGCTTTTTTAGCAACAACTTTCTTAGCTGGAGCCGCCTTTTTAGCAACGACTTTCTTAGCAGGAGCCGCTTTTTTAGCAACAACTTTCTTAGCAGGAGCCGCTTTTTTAGCAACAACTTTCTTAGCAGGAGCCGCTTTTTTAGCAACAACTTTCTTAGCAGGTGCTGCTTTTTTAGCAACGACTTTCTTAGCAGGTGCTGCTTTTTTAGCAACGACTTTCTTAGCAGGAGCTGCTTTTTTAGCCACTACCTTTTTAGCAGGAGCCGCTTTCTTCGCAACGACTTTCTTAGAAGGTGCTGCTTTCTTTGCAACGACTTTCTTAGCAGGTGCTGCTTTCTTAGCAACTACCTTTTTTGCAGACGCTGCTTTTTTAGCAGGCGCAGCTTTCTTCACTATTGCCTTTTTGGCTACAGCTTTCTTAGCAGGAGCTGCTTTTTTAGCAACTGCCTTTTTTGCTGGAGTCGGTTTCTTTGCCATTGTCTCAATTAGTTTTTGGTTAATAATAAAAGAACTTGATCTTCACCTTCCCATTCTACGTTCACACCTTCATTCATTTCAGGGATAAATTCAAGCGAAGAAGCAAGTACTTGACTGCGAATATATTCAGAATTAGTTTTTATTACATCTTGTAGGGGTAGAATACCTGCAACTTTAACATTGATTTTATCTGTAACCTCGAAATTTAACTCTTTTCTTAGGTTTTGAATACGGTTAACTAACTCACGAGCAAGACCTTCGGCTTTTAATTCTTCGGTCAAAGTCACATCGAGAGCTACCGTTAAGTTTCCTTGATTGGTTACTTTCCATCCTGGTATGTCAACGGGTATAATTTCTACATCGACTTCCTGCAATTCAATGTTGTTTTCAGTCCAAACATAGCTGCCAGTGCTTTCAATGGAAGAAATAATTGCGTCTTTGTTTTCTGCTGCGAAGGCCTGTAAATCTTTCATGTGTTTGCCGCATTTTCTTCCGAGAGTGGCAAAATTGAGTTTTAGATTTTTTACAATCTTGGTCGATTTTTCATCAACACAATTCACCGCTTTCACATTGATTTCGCTGCAGATTAATTCTGCCACTTGCTCAATGCGTGCTTTTACAGACTCATCAAGCACAGGAATACGCACCTCTGCTAAAGGTTGACGCACTTTGATATTTTCTTTTTTGCGAATAGAAAGCGCCATGGAAGAAATGCGTTGCGCTAAGTCCATACGAGCTTCCAACTCCTCATCGCGCCATGAACTTTGACTTAAAAACGACAAGTGAACCGAGTTTGAATCGCCATTTAAACTTTGGAACAACCAATCGCTATAAAACGGTGCGAATGGCGCCATCAATTGGGCGATTTGTTTCAAACAGGCGTGCAAGGTGGCATAGGCTGCTAGTTTATCTTGTGAAAGATCGCCGTGCCAGAAACGCTTTCTCGCCAAACGCACATACCAGTTCGATAAGTGGGCATCGACAAATTCTTCGATTGCACGTGCTGCAGGAGTTGGATCGAAGTTGTTCAAATACGTTTCAACCGTTGCGGTTAAGGCGTTCAACTTACTTAGAATCCATTTATCCAATTCCGAACGCGACTCAACGGCTGGGTCATTTGCACTTGGTTCGTAGTTGTCAATATTGGCATACAGTGCGAAGAAAGCGTAGGTGTTGGAAAGGGTTCCAAAGAAGGTACGCTGTACTTCTGCAATTCCGTCTGTATCGAATTTCAAATTGTCCCAAGGCTGTGCATTGGAAATCATATACCAACGTGTTGCATCGGCACCGTAGGTATTCAATGTTTCGAACGGATCAACGGCATTGCCCAATCGTTTCGACATTTTATTTCCATTCTTGTCTAGGACAAGTCCGTTCGATACCACGTTTTTGTATGCTACCGAATCGAAGCACAAAGTGGCAATGGCGTGCAAGGTGTAAAACCATCCGCGTGTTTGGTCAACGCCTTCAGCAATGAAGTCGGCAGGATAAGCCTTTCCGCCATCAATTTTGTCTTTGTTTTCGAACGGATAATGCCATTGTGCGTATGGCATGGCGCCACTGTCGAACCACACGTCTATTAAATCGCTCTCACGTTCCATAGGCTTTCCATCTGCACTTACCAACACGATAGTATCGGCGTAAGGTTTGTGCAAATCGAAGCTGTTGTAATTATCAACCGAATAATCATTCGGTGTAAAGTTAGCAAGTGGATTTTCAGCCATCACACCAGCGGCTACTGCTTTTTTAATTTCAGTTTGTAATTCTTCTACAGAGCCAATGCACTTGATTTCGCTTCCGTCTTCTGTTTTCCAAATAGGAAGTGGAATGCCCCAGAATCGGCTGCGCGAAAGGTTCCAATCGTTGGCGTTTTCTAACCAATTACCAAAGCGGCCAGTACCAGTAGATTCAGGTTTCCAGTTGATGGTGTTATTCAACTCTACCAATCGGTCGCGTTTATTAGGAACTTTCACAAACCAACTATCTAGCGGGTAATACAAGACAGGCTTGTCTGTTCTCCAGCAATGTGGATAGTTGTGCGCGTATTTTTCTTTCTTGAATAATTTTCCTTCGGTCTGAAGTTTTAAAACAATACGCTCGTCAACACTGAGGTAAGAAAGCTTTTCTGTGTCTTTGATAATATCGCTAAGCGCATTTTTTTGTTTGGCTAACTCAACAGCTTTTTCCTCTTCGGTGTAGTAGGCTTCTTTTACGAATTCCTCTCCGAACAAGAATTTTCCGTCGCTAACTTCAGGTAAAAATCTTCCGCGTTTATCTACCAAAGTCAACGATCCCATGCCGTATTGTTTAGCTACGCGAAAGTCGTCGGCACCGAAGCTCGGCGCAATGTGAACGATGCCCGTTCCGTCTTCCGTAGTTACAAAATCACCAGCAATAACTTTGAATGCATCGCCATCGGTAGGTTGTGCAAAAGGAAGTAATTGCTCGAAAGAAATTCCAACTAGTTCTTTTCCTGAAACGGTTTTAACAACGTTGTTTGGGATTTTTTTCGAACCTGTTTCGAAGCTGCTTAGGTCGTTCCCGTTGGCTTCTGGAAAGTATTTCTCTTTTAATGGCGATGCCACAACGAACAAAGCACGCTCGTTTCCAAAGGGCGAAAATGACTCTACTACTTCGTACGAAATTTTCTCACCAACAGCCAACGCCACGTTTGACGGAAGGGTCCATGGGGTGGTGGTCCAAGCCAAGATGTAAAGGGCCAATTCGGAAGTGATTCCTAATTTTTCTTTCGCGTCTTTGGTCTTGAATTGTGCAATGGCTGAAGTGTCTTTCACTTCGCGGTAGCAGCCGGGTTGATTTAATTCGTGCGAACTAAGTCCGGTTCCTGCTGCGGGCGAAAACGGCTGAATAGTATAGCCTTTATACAGAAGTCCTTTCTTGAATAATTCTGAAAGCAACCACCAAACCGATTCGATGTATTTATTGTCGTAGGTGATGTACGGGTCTTTCATATCAACCCAATACCCCATCTCTTTGGTAAGTTTTTCCCAAAGATCGGTGTATTTCATTACCTCTTTTCTGCAAGCTTTGTTGTAGTCTTCTACGCTAATGGTTTTACCAATGTCTTCTTTCTTAATTCCTAAGGTTTTTTCTACTGAAAGCTCAATAGGAAGACCATGGGTATCCCATCCTGCTTTACGATGAACTTGCTTGCCTTTTAGGGTTTGGTAGCGACAGAAAATATCTTTGATGGTACGCGCCATAACGTGGTGAATACCGGGCATACCATTGGCTGAAGGAGGGCCTTCAAAAAAAACAAATGGGGTAGCGCCTTCGCGTTCAGTAATACTTCGCTCGAAGATGTTTTCTTTTTCCCAATATGTTAGAATTTCATCTGCCAGTTGTGGAAGCGTTAATCCTTTGATTTCTCTGTATTTCGCCATGCGCAAAAAATAAAGTGCGAAGATAAAAAAACAAAAGCGGAGCATGACACTCCGCTTCTTTAAACCTTGTTATTCGCTTCTTATGCGAACTTTAGTGCGCATGGAGGGACTCGAACCCCCACGCCTCGCGGCACTAGATCCTAAGTCTAGCGCGGCTACCAATTACGCCACATGCGCAAGATTTGCTGCAAATATAACACGCATATCTAAAACTTCCTCAAAAAAAAGTGCGATTCTACCTTGCCGCCATGATTCGCATTGTCATTTTAATTGTTCTACTGAGCCTACCTGTGCTGGGTCGAGGTCAATCTTCAAGCGGGATTACCACCGACCGGAACCTCTTTTTTGGCGAAAATCAGGGAAGAGATTTAGCCTCGTTTGCTGCCGGATTTTTGTCGAACCGCGTTGGACTAGCTAGCTCAGTGCTTCGCTACGGACAAGGTATTGGCGTGAAGCAGGCGCAACTTTCGGGAGATATTCGTATCCGAGCTGGGATGGGTGTCGTGTTGGACTATCAGCAATTTGGGAATGAGAACTACAGTCAACAGCGATTGGGAGGCGCGCTTGCGCTGCGGCTCGGGGATCGAGCCGCCCTTTCTGCTGGCACCTATGCCGAGCGACAGCGCTTTGGCGATAGCTACGGCAGTGCAACCACCTTTGCCGGAGTTATCTCTGTGGCTGCGAAATGGGGAACTCACGGAACCTTCTTGGGCAATGCCTACTTTCCTTTTCTCAAGCCCAATTCAATCTATGACAAGCGAAGCAGCGCGCTGTTGGCCTACGGATATCGGTTCGACAAACAGTTGGTGCTCACCACTAGTTTGCGCATCGATGACCAGTTACGCTTCGGATGTAGTTTGGTTTATTCCCCGAATTCACGGATTCAATTGTCGGTTGGAAACCTGCAGAACAGTCAGCGTTTGTTCGGACAAATTGCGCTGAAGATGGGCACTAGCTGTTGGATTAAACAAACCACTTTGCTGAATCAAGCGTGGGGAACCGCGTATGAAATAGGATTTTATTATGCGCCGAAAAATTAGCCTAATTCTTTGTTTTGTGGGCTTGTGTTCGTTGGTTTTCGCGCAAGCCAATTCTGACGAAATGGAAAGCTTAAATCAAGCTACCGATGACATGCAGTTTGTAGAAGACGTGCGAAAATTGAATTTATCGTGGGCTTCGGAAAGTGAGCTGAATGCGCTGCATGTATTGACAGATGTGCAATTGGCGGCTTTTATAGCGCATCGGGAAACCTATGGCAAGTTGCATTCGTTGTTCGAATTGCAGGCTGTTGCCCATTTCGATTCGGTGACCATACAGCAACTGTTGCCTTGGGTGACGGTTGATGATGAAGATGAGTTTTATGATTTTTCGTGGAAGCGATTGCGCGATGAGGGCGAGCAACAGTGGGTAGGACGTGTGCGCTATGTGATGCAAAAGGAGGCCGGTTTTTCTTCTGATGCACCCAGCTTTTCGGGAAATAGAGCAGCAGAAGTGTTTCGGTACAAATTCAATTATCGTCGGAATTTGTGGTTGCAAGTTTTGATGGAAAATGATGCGGGTGAGTCTTGGAAGAAAGGACCTGATTTTTTAAGCGCTTCGCTAGGTATTCGCAATCTGGGAAAGTGCAAGCAGTTGGTGGTTGGTGATTATCAAGTGCAGTTCGGACAAGGGTTGGCGTGTTGGAGTGGAATGGGTTTCGGTAAATCTGCTGCAAGTATTTCTACCCGGAAAACCGCTGTGGGTATTCGTTCGTATTCTTCGGTAAATGAAGCAAATTTTTTTCGGGGGGTGGCAAGCACGTGGAGATGGAAGGGGATGGAACTAACGGGATTTGTTTCAAAACGAAATTTAGATGCGCGCCTTCAATTAGATTCTACCGGATTGAATACCGAATGGGGAAGTGTCTTACAAAGTGGTTACCACCGAAGCATTTCTGAGTTAGCAACAAAAGGTACATTGCAGCAAATAGTTTATGGCGGGCATGTCTCTGTTCCCGTTCGGAAAACACGTTGCGGGGTGTTGGCTATGGAGGAATGTAAGTCGGTTACACCTACTGTCGTTCGACGCGAAGTATGTTCGATTACTGCGGAAAGACCTTGGCGCAATGGGGTGTTATTCGGAGAATGCGCTAGCAATGGAACACTGGAATTGTCGGGCGTTGTCGGAACAACGGCTGCCCTTCATCAGCGGTTCTCAATTTCCGTGGTCTCGCGGTTTTACAACAGTCGTTTTATAAGCATAGCTTCGAATGTATTGGCCGAAGGAAATGGCTTAGCTCCCAGTGCCGAGCGTGGTTGTTATTTGGGTTTGCAATGGCAATTAGCTAAACGTTCTGTAGTAAATGCCTATTATGATTTGGCGTTTTTCAATGCCTCGCGGTATCAGATTACAGGAAGTTCTTGGGTGAACGATCGCTTGGTGCAATATACCTTTTCGCCCGACAGAAAATCGCAGGTCTATGTGCGTCTGAAATGGAAATCGACATCAGAGGATGCAGTGTCTGAAACGCGCTTGGGGCAGCCACTTCTGAAAGAGTTTGTACAGCTTCGGTTGAATATGCAACTGGCTGTTCATCCTGAATGGAAATGGCACGTACGGGTTGAAACAAATCGCTTGTATTACAACCATCAATTTTCAGACAGAGGTTATTTGTTGCTTCAGGATATTAGTTGGAAGCGCATGAATTTTCCTTTTTCATTTACGTTACGTTATGCCTTATTCGATGCACAGACGTGGGATGTGCGTTCGTATGCTTATGAAAACGACGTGCAATATTCCTATAGCATTCCGGCGTATTACGGCAAAGGAACACGTTGGTATCTCTTAATGAAATATCAGTTAGGAAGAAATACAGATTTGTGGATTCGATTTTCGAATTGGGGATATACCGATAGAACTACCATTAGTTCGGGTGTGTCGGCTATTGAAGGAAATCAAAAAACTGAATGCACATTTCAAATGCGCATCCAGTTTTAGGTTGGTTGAGGTTATAGACGTTTAAGAATCTCTTGTTCTATTTCTTCGCTGTCCCATACCGATTCAATATCGGGACGGTTCATGACTTCTTTCATAATGCGATCTTGCACTTTGCCATTGGCCAGGGCTTCGCTGTATGGAATGTGGCTGAAGGTTACTTGCGAATACAGAGGCATCCATTTTTCTGGATATTTAGCTGCAAATTTTCCTTCGATTTTCTTTTGAAGAAGGAAGGCAGGATCAGCAGTTAGATCGCGCATTTCAATGTAATTATTCAAAGCTAATTCTAGAATAGCGTCGCCATTTGGTTTACGAATACGAGAATATTCTTTGAACATTTCTTTCCAATCGTCACCGTAATTATCCATCAATCGATTCAACTCGGTGCAATCTTCAAATCCGCAGTTCATGCCTTGTCCGTAAAAAGGAACAATCGCATGTGCTGCATCGCCCATCAAGCAAACTTGGTCTTCGTAATGCCAAGGTTTCGCCTTCATCATGGCTAGACTTGAGGTTGGATTGGTATTGAAATCGTCGAGAAGTTCGGGCATGAGTGCTTTAGCATCTGGGAAATATTTCTCGAAGAAGGCGAGCACATCGTTGTCTGATTTCAAATGTTCGAAAGCCTCTGTTCCTTCGAAAGGCAAGAAGAGGGTGCATGTGAAGCTTCCGTCGATATTTGGAAGTGCAATCATCATGAAATTACCGCGAGGCCAGATGTGCAAACAGTCGTTACGCATTTTATGCGAACCATCGGCATTGGCAGGAATCTCTAGTTCTTTGTATCCGTGTTCAAGATATGTTTGCGAGAAATCGTTACGTTCTAATTTAGTTAGGCGTTGACGCACGGCACTGAATGCACCGTCGGTTCCGAATATCGCGTCGAATTGATGAGTAACTGTTTCTCCGTTTGTTGTTTCAAACGAAACGGTGTTGTCTTCCAAGCGAACATCGAGGCATTTGTGTTCGAACTTCACCTCTACGTTATCGTATTTGGCAGCTTCGTGTACCAAGGTTTGATTTAACACACCACGCGACACACTATAAATAGCTTGACCTTCTTTTCCGTATTGTTGGTAGGTAAGGCTTCCGTCAAGTCCGTGCATTAATCTGCCGAACATGGGCAAACCAATGGCTTCAATTTCTTTACGAATTCCGGCGCCTTCTAATCCTCGCCATCCGCGATCACTTAGTGCTAAATTGATACTTTTTCCTTGTACAATTTTCACCTTGCGAATGTCACCACGTCGGTCAAATACAGTCACTTTGTGTCCGCGTTTAGCTAAGTAAACCGCCCAAAGGCTTCCGACTAGACCTGCGCCAACGACGGCGATGTTTTTTGTGCTCATACTAAATCTTATCTAATGCTTGTTTTAAGTCTTCAATCAAATCTTCTTCATCTTCAATGCCGACACTCAATCGTAAAAGTGAATCGGTAATTCCGCTGCGTTCACGTTCTTCTTTAGGAATTGACGCGTGTGTCATAGATGCGGGATGACCCAGCAAACTTTCTACTCCGCCCAGTGATTCAGCCAATGAAAAGACGTTCACGCTTTGCGCTAATTTCGAAGCATCTTCGAATTTGTTTCCTTTCAAGCTGAACGAAATCATTCCACCAAATCCGCGCATTTGTTTTTTCGCAACGGCGTGGTTCGGATGATCTTCAAACCCTGGCCAAAACACACCATCCACTTTTGGATGATTGCGAAGGAAATGGGCAATGCTTGCACCATTCTTACAATGACGATCCATACGAACATGCAAGGTTTTCAATCCGCGAAGCACCAAGAAACTATCTTGTGGTCCGGGGGTAGCACCGCATGAGTTGGCAATGAATGCTAACTGCTCGTACAATCCGTCGTTATTGCAACAAATGGCTCCCATGACAACATCGCTATGTCCGCCTAAATATTTGGTAGCACTGTGCATAACAATGTCAGCACCTAAATCTAACGGATTTTGAAGGTAGGGTGAGGCAAAAGTGTTGTCTATGACTGAAATCAATTGGTGTTTTTTCGCTAGAGCCACGCAGGCTTCAATGTCTATGATTTTCATCATCGGGTTGGTTGGTGTTTCAACCCAAATCATTTTGGTATTGGCGTTAATGGCCTTCTCCATAGCATCGAAATCGTGCATATCTACAAAGTGAAACGTTATGCCATACTTCGCAAATACCTTGGTGAACATGCGGTAGCTGCCGCCGTACAAATCGTCGGTTGCTATAACCTCAGAACCGGGACCTAATAATTTAATAATTGCATCTGCTGCACCCATTCCTGAAGAAAAACACAATCCGTATTTTGCGTTTTCGAGTTCGGCTAAACAGCGCTCTAGTGCTACACGTGTTGGATTCTTTCCGCGGGCATAGGCGAAACCTTTATGCACACCAGGCGATTCCTGAACATAAGTTGAAGTTTGATAAATCGGAGTCATGATGGCTCCTGTGGTTGGATCAGGCTCTTGACCTGCGTGAATAGCTTTAGTACCGAAACGCATGCGTAAATTTTTCGGCAATTTACTGCGTTTGGTTCTAAACTAGACTGACTTAAACGTGCTTTTCGACGTACTTGATAATTTGAGCAGCAATGTCCTTTCCAGTGGCCTTTTCAATGCCCTCTAAACCAGGCGATGAGTTCACTTCAATGATGAGTGGGCCGCGTTCGCTTCGCAACATATCTACACCTGCAATTCCTAGTTTCAATGCATGAGCAGCTTTCACAGCTGCAATTTCTTCTTCTGGGGTAAGCTCAACTACGGTTGCGGTTCCTCCGCGGTGCAGATTACTTCTGAATTCGCCTTCTTTTGCGGTACGAATCATTGCGCCTACAACGTGGCCATCGACCACAAATGCGCGAATGTCCTCGCCTTTTGCTTCTTTGATAAATTCTTGAACAATGACACGCGCTTTCAAGCCGTTGAATGCTTCAATAACCGAAACCGCTGCTTTTTTATTTTCTGCGAGAACCACACCTAGACCTTGTGTTCCCTCCAATAATTTAATAATCACAGGTGCCCCACCTACTTCTTTCAAAGTGCGCTCAACGTCTTTGGCGTAGTTGGTAAATACTGTTTTAGGAAGTCCCAATCCAGCGCGCGACAAGATTTGTAAGCTGCGCAGTTTATCGCGTGAACGCACCAAAGCTTGTGATTCTACAGCGGTGAATACGTTCATCATTTCGAATTGACGAACCACAGCCGTACCGTAGAACGTAACAGAGGCACCAATTCGCGGAATAACAGCGTTTAGTCCAACAATATCTTCACCGCGGAAAATCACTTTTGGTTTTTTCTTTTCGATAACCAAATCGCATTTCAAATGATCAATGACACGAATGTCATGACCACGTTGCATAGCGGCTTCAACCAAACGTTGGGTGCTGTAGAGTTTTGAGTCTCTTGAAAGTACGGCTAGATTCATAAAAGGGAATGAGTAACAAAATAACGACTAGAATGTCAACAATTTGTTAATTGTACAAAAATTAATTTTTGGGACTAAATAGATTCAAGTTTTCTTCTCTTATGGCCGTGCTGTTCACGTGTTTAATTGCGAATTTGCGAGCGTTTCTGCAATGGGCCAACCATTCCGATTCTTCCATGAGGTGATAGGTTGAAATTCCCTGATGAAAATGCTTTTCTTCTAGCGGTAAATCCATTCCAACTTGCGCATCGTGCAATTGTCGCCACGGGGTACGATTTGAAATAAGCACCGGCATTCCTCCCGCAAGCGCTTCGGCAATAGCGTGACCGTAGTTTTCTCCACGTGTAGGCAAATAAAAAACGTGCGATTTGCTATATTCTTTTCGAATGGAAGGTGTGTCAAGATGACCCATAAATTCAACCCTTACCGATGTGCCCTCGAGCAATTCTAAACACATTTTGGCAAGTTCAGGGTCTTGAATAAATCCAATGATTTTCCAATGAATTGGCCCAGGTCCTTGATAAGTGCTTAAAAATTCTGCCGCTTCTAGAATACCTTTTTCTTCGCTTATTCTAGCCACGGTAAGCAAAGTAAGTTCTCCCGAACGTTTATTCGGTTTGGGGAGTTCTTCAGTTGAAATTCGACTGAGGTTTCTTGCCACCACTATTCGACTAGTTCCGAAATAGGTTTCTATTTCTTCGGCTTCCAATTGTGAGGTAGCGTGCCAGGTTATGCCTTTGTAAAGGCCTGTAAATCGGGCTAAGAAGAGAAAAAGTTTCTTCTTTGTTTTTTTGATTTTCAGCGCCTCGGGCTTAAGCATTCCCCGTGGAGCGCAAATGACTTTGTGTGATTCGTGGTGCTGTTTAGCAATACGCAAGGGTAGTTGAGTAAACAGCGGAGACCACAACGAATTGAGGTAAACGAAATCTGGATCTATTTCCTTCCAAATTTCTTCAAATAAGTGCTTGTTTACTTCTGCTTCTGCAACATAATAAACGTTCAGATTGGGAAGTTCGTAGCCGTAATTCCAAGCATTAATAGCCACATTGCTATAGGTTGTGGCGCTGCCGTGGTCGGTGTTACGGGTAACCACGTAAAAGGTATGTGGAATGTTTTCAGCCATGGCTAGCAAAGACTGAATCGGGCCACCCGCTTGAGCCCCCGGAATAAACCAATCGCTGAATACTAATATTTTCATAGATCTACTTCAATGTGGTTGTTCTGTATCCAATGTCCTAAAACTACTAAATGCCAGAACGCGGTGAAAGGAAGTTTTGTATTTCCTTTCAAAAAATTTTCCCATTCTTGGAGAATGGTTGATTGAAGTAGGTGATTATTTACAAGAATAGTAAGTCCTTCGGTGCAAAATGTTCGCAGTTCATTTTTCATCCAATGGTTCCACGGCAAGGTGAACCCCATTTTTTTGCGATGAACAATTTCGTTTGGAAGCAAATCATCAAAGGTATCTGTCAGGAATTTCTTAGGTGTATGCGGGAATTTCCAATGGTCTGGTATCTGCATCGCAAGTTCTACTACGCGATGATCTAAGAAGGGAACTCTAATTTCTAAGGCGTGCGCCATGCTCATTTGGTCTGAATCGCGCAAGAGAACATGCTGCATATAGGCTTCCATCTCGGCCATACTTACTTTTGAAAGGAAGGGTGCCGCTGATTTGAAGATGTGATTGAGTTGGTGCAAATTCGGAGTGTAATGCGCCGAGCGAGCGATTTTACGGGCATCCCATACCTTTCGAATGAGGGGAAACACGTGCGAAGAATCGGTGTTTTTCATGGCCAACAATTCTACTTTTTTCTGACCTGCACGATCAGTTAAAAGAGCCGATAAACCTATAGATGCCGCTTTTCGAATGAAGTGAGGAAAGTGCAACAACTTGTTGTTCGCTACGGCATGCATGTGTTTAAATACCGGATAACCCGCAAACAATTCATCACCCCCTAAACCGGATATGGCCACTTTTAAGCCCGCCTCACGCGTAGCTTTTGAAACAACAAAGGTGTTGGGTCCGTCGCCACTTGGAAAGTCCAAGGCACTTACTGCATTAGGAATTTGTTTCAGGAAATCATTTTCGGAAAGAACTATTTCGTGGTGATCGGTTCCGTATTTCTCAGCAACGATACGAGCATACGCACTTTCATCGAATTCATCTTCCTGAAACGCAATTTGAAACGTTTCTACAGGATTGCTAGAATGCTGCGCCATTAGGGCAACCATCAATGACGAATCAATTCCACCGCTTAGAAAGGCACCGTAGCGAACATCGGAACGCATGTGTTGTTCAACACTGGTGGTGAGTGAAGTTCGAAGTGCTTGCTTCGCTTCTTGAAAGGTAAGCTCACACGAATGGTTCTCTTTAACTAAATCGTAATAACGAAACTTCTCAAATTCCGAATCGGTGATGCGCAACGCGTGGCCAGCATCCAAGAAAAAAATATGTTCAATGCAGGTGTTCGGAGCTTGAATGGTCTGCGTCTCAATGTACTCGCCCAGAACAGCGGTATTAAATTTCTTCTCAAACAATCCGCTTGCTAATACCGAACGCAATTCAGAACTCACAACAATGCCTTCGTTGTGGGTGGCGTAATAGATGGGTTTAATACCCAGTCTATCGCGGTATACCCATGTGGTTGTTGTGTTGTGGTCATGCAGCACAAAAGCGAACATTCCTGCTAACTGATTGAAACCTTCAATACCTCGCAAGGTGTATAGTGCAAGAATAACCTCTGTATCACTTTGTGTCGAAAACGCATATTCATGCTTTAGTTCTTCGCGTAACTCGAGGTAGTTGTAAATTTCACCGTTGAAGACAATACTTGCATTGTGCGATGCCGTGTGCATAGGTTGATTAGCAGCGGCTGAAGTGTCTATGATTGAAAGTCTGCGATGCCCAAGGGCAATGCGCTCATTAACGAATATGCCTTCTGCATCTGGTCCGCGATGCGACATGGAATTATTCATCTGGGTCAATCGCTCGGTAGCTTTGACTTTGTCAGTAAAGTGAATAATTGCATTAATGCCGCACATGCTAGTTCATCGATAAGATTTGTTCTACCCAAAGGTCGGATGAAAATTTGAAGGAGAGCAAATGACTTTCTTTCCCCATTTCTGTTATTTCGTTCTCAGACAAAGCAAAGAGTTTTTTCAACGCTTGTTTCAGTTCACTTTTCCTCGTTGGACTAAATGTGAATCCGTTTTTATTTTCAATAAGTAAATCTTTGCAAGCTCCCACTTGGGTAGAAAGCAATAGAGGTTTTCCCAGTTTTGTCCATTCATGTACCACTACTCCCCAGGGTTCGTAAAGGCTAGGTAAGATAAATGCGGTGGCGTTTTCTGTTTGCTTGGCTAATTCATTGGGCTGAAGGAAACCGTGATGAACGATACCCTCAGCTATAAGTCTTTCGTTAAATCCTTCACCGACCCCAGCGCAATGTAACGTCCATCCCGAACGTTCATTCGGTGTCAACTCATTAAAAGTTTCCCAAAGAAGTTCTAAATTCTTCTGTGGGATATATCGCGCCACACACCACAGCTCTTTTGTGATAGTATTTGTTTTTTCTGCCAGGCAAAAGTGCTTGGTTGCGGTATAGAAACCGGTTTTTATATGTGATTCGATGAACCCCATTCGCGAGGCAAGCTTCTTTTGTGACTCACCAGGAATGAATGCATAGTGGTAGTTACGTGCATATTTCCACCGGAGGTACAAACTTCCAACTTGGAATTTCAAATTATTTTCCCACGGCGTGTCAAATGCTAGAATGCGTGTGGCATTCATTTGAAAGGCAACTTGATTGTATGCTTCATCGGCCCATCCGCCTACAAGCACATGCGAGTAGGATTTACTCCGTGATTTAATCAAAGCAAGAGACTCGGGTGATTTCTGAATGACTTCAATGCGCGAATCTATTTCAAATCTGAAGGGAGCCTCTGAGTTGATGGGGTAATGAATAAGGGTTATTGATGCTTGATTGGCCAATTGGTTCAAGCATTCAACGGTATATGCTGCAAGTTCTCGGTATAGGACAAGTAGCTTCATTCAACTATTGTTGAGGAATCGGTAGTTAGCGCCATGCGTTCTTTTTCATCGCGTTCAGCTATGGCTGCTTTTCTCTTCATTTTGTTATCGATATAGTTGTAGTAATACAACCAAATGAAAAATGGGAATCCATTTAAGAAATAGTGTCCTTGTCGAAGCAAGTATAGAATAATGATAAGGGCCATTCCGTTCGACATTACCCAATGTTCTTCGCTTACTGCCCGTTGTTTGAAGACCCAAGCCTTGAATAGAATGAAGAACATGATAAGCAAGCCGTAGAGTCCTGTTTCGGACATGAGCCTCAGTGCCATCGAATTGGCATCCATTTTGTTGAAGTCGATATCTACAGCACCTTCTAATAGGGTTAAAGAATATTTATCGAAAGCAATCGGGTGAGACCCAAGTCCAGTGCCGAATAGCGGATGCCTTTTGAAATTTTCTAGAGCGACATGGTAGTTATTGTACAATACGAAACTTGATCCGTGAATGTCATAACTGCGGTATTCACCGGTTTGAAAGACGGTGAAGGTTCCATCCCAACGGTCTGTGAATTCTGGGACATTTTTATATGCGTAATCAAACGAGAAAATGAATATGGGGACGAAAATAATGGCGTAGCGAAAGAATCCGAGATTAAGTAGGAAAAGCAAAATGGCCAAGAAGATTCCAATGATACCCAGACTCGAGAAAGTTAAGAAGTAGGCAATGACAATGGCAACACTTTGATAGCGTGTTACCCAAAGAGTATTTCGCGTTAGCAAATTATAAAGCGATGCGAAGAAGGCAGGTGCTATAACTGCCGCGAAATAGGCGGGTTCAGAGAATACCGAATTCACCCGAATTCCAAGACCTCCTTGGGTTACTCCCCACTTGTTAAATATCCAAGTGAAGTTGTAGCCCGGTTTGAATCCAACGTAATAGGACAACAACTGAAAAATACCTATTACAGAAACAATAAAAGCACCTTTCATGTAATAGCCGTAAAGTTGACTCAGTTGAAAATCGAAAACTTGGACAACGTAGTGATAAAATAGTACACTAGCGAAGAATCCGATGAAGATTTTAAAAAACTGTGTATACGTATTGAAACCTGCAGCACTGTAGGCTATACCAACAATCAGAAGTGGAATAAAAATGATAACAGGCCATTTCGGAATTCCGAATTTCGAAAAGAATACAGGAAAGAAAATCACAAAAGCTAAGTAGCTGATGTATGCTTCAAAAGGTTGCTTAAAGAAAACGTAGGACGAAATAAAAATCGTTAGAAACAGAGATATTACGACGAAGTACCGAAACATAGTTAGTTCTTGCTAATACTAATGGGTTGAGCCCTGTTGTCTTTCCAACGAATAAAGGGTTTTTCAATAAATTGATAACTGATTGCTGAAATAGCAATTGTCAAGCTAAACGATCCTCCGTAAAGCATAAGGTGCTCGGGTGTAGTAATATCACGATGAAGCCCAATGTACTTGTCTATTAAATGCATTACTACACTTATACAAATAACGTGATACATATAAAATCCATAGGATATGCGTCCTAAATATTCCAGTATGGGATGATGCAGTCTAAACCAAGATTTTGAATTGCCAACTACATTGATGATAATCATTAAAAAGATTAAACTAAACACCAAGTGAAGAATATCTTCTAATTTTCGAGGTGTTAAGAAGATAAGTACTGGTATGCTTAAGAAGCCGATCAATTGCACCCAGGGATGATACATCCACTTAAGAAATTTTTCTTTCTTAGAGTAATACAAATAAGCACCAAATCCACCCAAGGCCATGCATTCTAATTTCGACATGGCTAAGAATTTTTTAGCCACTAACACATAAGGGTTAGGGAAAATCATATAAACCAAAATAATGAGCGCCTTAAGGGCAACAATGGTTAAGATAATTAGGGCCAGCGTTTTGACTAAGTTTTTTGATTTTCGAATTAACCATGGCCAAACCAAATAGAATTGCTCTTCTACACCAATAGACCACGCTTGGCCGATGTTTGGAACTGCAGTCGTAAAAATAGAGAAAGCCAAATTGGGCATGAATAACGCGTACAATATGAAATTTCCCCAAAAATTTTTAACGAAGAAATGGTCTTGCTCCGGAACTGCGAACACATCGAAATAAGGCAAAACGAAGAAGCCTATCAGGAAGATAAAATAGTACAGTGGCCAAATCCGAAAAATGCGTCGCAAGTAAAATCGTTTGATTTGAATAAACCCAAATTTCTCTCGCTCTTTCAAGAGCAAATAAGTTATGAGAAATCCAGAAAGTACAAAGAAGAACACAACTCCCAAGGCACTGCTGTAAGAGATGATTGGACTTAACCATCCAATTTCTTTCGACATCACCGATTCAAATGCGTTGAATTTTGTAATTCGTTCTTCCGGATCAATCCAATGTGTTCCAAAACCATTGAATTTTTTTACCAGTTCTACGTGAGTGAAAAATACAGCCAGCGCAGCGAAAAATCGCAAAGTGTCTAATCCTCTAAAATGTTCCTTTTTCACGGGTGGCTATTATGCCGTGAATTTACTCATTTTCGAGCATGAACTGGAAAGCTTTTTCGGTTTGAAGGATTATTTTCTCCCACAGAAATGTTTCTCTTACTTTTCTTAAGGTAGCATTGCTTAAAGCTAGTCTCTCTGCTATTGATAATTCGTTTACCCGAGCTAATGTTTTGGCTAGTTCTGCACTGTTTCCAGGGTCAACAAGAAATCCTTCTTCTTCGGAAATGAGTACGGGAACAGCACCAACACGCGTTGCAATTGGAATCAATCCTCTTCCCATTGCTTCAAGCAATACGTTAGGCATTCCTTCTGAAAACGATGGTGCCACAATCACATCGCACGAGTCTATTCTTGTTTGAAGTTCTTGTTTGTCCTTTATTTCCCCCCAATACATCACATTATCTCGCTTTATTCGCTTCGTGTGTGGAATATTACCGATGAACTGAAAATTTAGTGACTTATCTTTCTTAATCACTTCCGTGAGTTCTTCGATGCCCTTTCTTCTTTCATATCTGCCAATGAATAGAAAGGTTGGAACGTCTTGTTGCTTCTTAGATTCAGCAATCCATTCGCGGTCAATGCCCGATGGGATTTCAATGATTTTTTTTCGGTCAATTCCTATTGTTTCATGAATCCGCGTAATCTGCCCGCCGTATGAAATACAAAAATCGGCTTGCAACAAATTCCATTTGGTGGCCCCTTTCAATAGGTATGATTTAAAGCGTTCTTTCCAGTTGGCCGGTGGTTGAAACATTTCTACACCGTGGAAATTAACAGCGATTGGTCCAACCTTTATTTTCTTCTTTCGCTTTTGCTCAATCAAATTCCACGCGCAAAACCCTTTCGCCATCACTACATCGAAACTTTCCCACTGCCTAGCAAGCACTTCAACAATTTCACGAGAATATTGATAGGATTCTCTCAGATAATGACCAGGCATTTGGCCCATACTTGGGAATCGAAACGTATGTACATTCAAGTTAGTTGAATGAACAAAAAGTGCTTTCACTTCTTCTTTCTTAGGCAATCGAGCACTTCCATAAACACAGTGTATAAGAGTTACTTGATGCCCTGCTTGCAAGAGGTGATTCGTCAAATTGAAACTATGGCGTTGCATTCCGCCTGTTACATAAGGAGTTATTCCATCAGTCAGCAGCGCTATATTCATGTTCAATTTTCTTTATCAAATCTATTATTTCAGACCCTCTCGCGGTCACTGAGTCTTGTTTATTTGGCGTGTTCGACAAGTGTTGGTATGGTCCGTTTTTTCCTTCAAGCAAATCGCTAAATAGGTTGTCCCAGGTCATTCCTCTCTTCTCTTCTTGAATTCTTTGTGATACAAGTCCGTTATCACCTAAGTATAAAAATGGAGTTTGTAATTTTTGAAACTCAAAGTACTTTGTTGTGAAGAAATCTTTGTTGTGAAACGCTAACAAAATCAAACACCAATCCGATGCTGCAATGACTTGTTCTATTTCGTTGCCAATGACATCATGGATGATTACATTCTCATGTTTCGACAGTTCTTTGAGTTTGGACTTGTCTCTCACATAGAAATTGATTTTTAATTTTTCATACCAAGCAGGTCGATTTTTTTTAAGTCGAAGTAAGTCTGCATCGAGCTTTGCCAAATGTGATTCTAACCCAATATATATTTCACCTCCATAAGTGATTTGAATGGAATCTGAATTGGTTTTTTCTGAAGAGGGTGCTGTGTTACCAACATAATAATGCTTCAGTTCATAAAGCTGAGGTGGTGATTTCAGTTCTTTAAGAATTTCTTCAAACTCTTCAAATATTTGAATTGCGGGTGTGCTTATGATTTTAGCGTTTTGCAGAATTACACGGGCTTTGAACCTTTCGTTTTGCATACGCGCGTGACTTAGGCTTTTCATCCCGTAATTCTGAGCGTTTAACCAGGGGTCACGGAAATCTACCCATAGCTTTATGTTCGAATAATTTGACTTCCATTTTGCGATATGATAAAGCATATTGAAAGGTGCACCTGTCGCGAAAATCCAATTGATTTCTTGCTTTTTTTGAATCGCTTTGAGCTGGGGTAAGAGTTCCTTCTCCCATCCAATACTCTGGTCATAGATTGTTCCTTTATGCGTGATTTTTAAATACGCAAGGGCTATGCGATAGAGTAGTTTTTGAAAAATTGATGACGTTTTTTCAGAGAGAATTTTAGGGTACTTTCTTTTGAGTTCAATCACATCAAAGGACGAATCACCGATACCCTTAGAAGTAGGTGCGGCCTGAGTATGTGGCTCAGCCTTTAATACAGTTAATTCGAAATGTTTTGCAAGTTCGTTGGCCAAATAGCCCCATCTTCTCCCACCAATACCTTCATTCGGAGGAAAATCAAAATTTATTAATACTGCCCTAGGCTTAGTAGTTTTCATTAATAATTTTCGAAACGTATTCAATCTGTTCCGCGTTAAGTTCAGGGAACATAGGTAGAGAGATGATTCGGCTAGCCAATTTTTCAGCCATTGGGAAATCTCCGGTAGCAAAATTGAAGCGCGATTTGTAGCACGCTAAATGTGGCAATGGAGTGGGATAGTGAATCGCAGATTCAATTCCATTTTCTTTCAAAATGCGCATTAAATCTTCTCTAGATTCATGCTGAATCACATACAAGTGATAGACATGTCTGAATCCTTCTCGTTCATGAGGCTTCACAACACGACTGTCTAAGAAGTTTTGGTAATGCGCTGCGTTTTGTCTTCTGGATTCGGTCCATTTTTCAATGTGAGGTAATTTCACATTTAGCACCGCCGCTTGAATGCCATCCATTCGAGAATTTCGTCCTTCTAGAATGTGATTGTGTTTGCCTTGTTGCCCGTGATTGGCTATGGCTCTAGCCATTTCAATTAGTTTATCGTCATCACTTACCATGGCACCTGCATCGCCGTATGCTCCCAGATTTTTGCCTGGATAGAAGCTAAAACTAGCGGCATTTCCAAAGGTGCCTGCTTTCTTACCGTGAATGGTTGCAGCATGTGATTGCGCACAATCTTCCAAAACCAACAATCCGTGTTTCTTTGCAATAGCCATGAGTGCTGGCATATCAACCGGATTGCCATATAGGTGAACAGGTATAATAGCTTTGGTACGTGAAGTAATTCGTTCTTCGATTTTTGAAATATCAATCAAATAATCTTCATTCACGTCAACAAAAACGGGCGTTCCTCCAGCAGTAGTAACCGCTTCGGCGGTGCTTATCCAAGAAATTGCTGGAACAATTACCTCATCGCCCGGCTGAATTCCCATAGCAGAAAGAAGAATTTCTAGAGAATCAGTTCCATTGGCACATGCAATGGTGTGCTTCATTCCCATGAACTCGGAATAAGCTTTTTCAAATTGTTCGGCAGGCGCACCAGCAATGAATTGCGTGTTAGTGATAGCAGAAGCAATGGCTGCGTCTATCTCTGCTTGAATGGTTCTGTATTGTGCTTTTAAATCTACAAAAGGGACGTTCATTATCTTAATTTTTTTGCAGGGTTTCCTGCGTAAATTCCAGGTTGGGTTATGTCTTTCGTTACTACGGCTCCGGCACCAATTACAACATGGTCGCAGATGGAAACCGGTAGCAAAGTGGCGTTCGATCCAATAGATACATGGTTGCCTATACGCGTGCTTGACCATTTCGATTTGTCGTTTCCAGAAGGGCCTCCCTCTTTGAACAAATCATTCGTGAACATGACACCGTGTGCAATGAAACAATCGCTGCCTATGGTTACAAGTTCACAAATAAAAGTGTGACTTTGAATGCGAGTTCGGTCACCAATTTCAACGCCTTTTTGTATTTCAACAAATGGACCTACGAAGACATCATCTCCGAGGGTGCATTCATAGAGGTTCACGGGTTCGACAACCGTAGCGTTAGTTCCAAATTTAACTTCTCTTATTTGAGACTGATAGGTTTTCATACTGTTGTATTGTAAATTCTCTCAATGAGTTCAACACTTTTGATGCCCTCATATCCTTCAACATTTTTGACATTACCAAATCGAATTTCTTGAACAAGGCTTGCTACAACTTTATCGTGGTTGCTACTGGTTCCTTGGTATTTGCCGTAGTTATTTGGTAAGTCGTTAAATTCTATGTTCTCATCGAGCGGATGATTTTCAACATCCCAAAACTCTATTTTATTCAAATAGGTACCACCAATTTTAATGGTCCCTTTTTCACCCACGATGAGAATGCTGCCTTCGTAATTTTTATTAAAAACACAGGTAGTCCATGTGATCGAAGCTAGTGTTCCTGATTCAAATTTTAAATTAGCAACACCGTTATCTTCAATGTCAATATCATGAAGCATAGTAGAGGTAAAGGAACTGGCTTTATCAATATCACCCAGCCACCAATAGAGAAGGTCTATGAAATGACTGACTTGTGTAAATAAGGCACCTCCCTCTTCCGATTTGTGGCCGCGCCATGCTGAGTTCACATAATATTCTTTGTTTCTATTCCACAACACATCACATTTCACCATGTAAATTTTACCCAACTTATTGCTTTTAATCGCATCGTTGGTTAAGGCTACTGGAACATTGAATCGGTTTTGTTTTACAACCCACAATTTCTTGTTGTTCTTTTCTGCAGCAGCTATCATTTCTAAAGCGTCAGTGGAAGTTAAGGCCATGGGTTTTTCGACCAACACATGTTTCCCAGCGTTCAAACACGTTATTGCTTGGGGTGCGTGTAATTTATGAGGAGTTGCAATTGAGACTACATCAGGATTCGATTGATTCAACATGGTCTCAACATCCGTGAAATAGGGAATGCCACCATACAATTCACTCAGGGCTTTTACCTTTGATTCGTCAAGATCACACAATCCTACCACTTCGGTGTCGGCATTTGCATCCAAAACGGCCATGTGCCTCTTCCCAATGCTACCGCAACCGATGATTGCAAATTTTATTTTCATTCAGTTAAAGTTGGTTTGTAAAATTAGAGATTAAGTGGTTGGAAAGGTTATTTCGTTCGAAGTATTTTGAGCGAGATTCGTTTTCCGTTGCCAACAACTGTTTCTCTAATGTGTCTGCATTGTTGAATAACAGGGCGTTTAATGAACTGCCTTCCACTGGAAAGGTTGAGCGAGTGTATTTGGCAATAAAAGTTTTGTAGCCCATGCCTATTCGTTCGAAAATCAAGGTAGAGTAGGCCATTAATCCAACATCCACGCTATGAAACAAGTGAGCCGAGGGAGTTCCCTCAGGTGAAAACGAAAATGATACACCCGATAGCTTTTGCTGGTAGTAGCGCTGAGTGCGTTCACTTTTACGCTCTTTCGGATGCGGAAAAATTATCAATTCGTAGTCCTTATGTCGTTGCAAGAACTGGCTTAAATCGGCCAACAACGCTTCCTCATTTTCCAATATGTCTAATCCCGGATCGGCGTGTCCTTCCATTCTGCGTAACCACTCTCCATGCGAATAGAATCCAATGGTTTTCAGTTTAGGTTCATTACTATTCGCATAGATGTACTCATAGGTATGACTTTGTTCCGGAGGCCAATACAAATAGTGATTCACTTCCCAATTTGCAGCTAGATACGTTTTTTCTTCTTGTTGATAGGCGCTAGAAAGCACCAATGTATCGGCTTTCACATACTTGTAATGGGCGTATAGAGGTCCCGGTGAAGGGATCTTCGTCACATGTATTCCCCTTGATTGCAAAAATGCCGTGAGTGCGTTGCTATCTTTTTCATACCCCGAAAAATCAATGAATTCCTTCATTCCATATGTTTGAAGAATTTCTGCAATGCGCGCCCACTCCATGACCTCGCGAATGCATAAGGCTTTATTTAATCGGTTAGAACTATTAAAAAAAGTGGTACATGCGATTCGAATCGCAAATCCCCAGAAACGAAAGCGATCGAAAATCGATTCGAAGTGGTACACCAAATCATCGCGAAATACAATACCAACGTATTGCTTCCCGCTGTTGCGTTCAATATACGTTTTCGTTGCAGGCATGCTGTACTTACTCGATGTCAAAATCAATACTTCAATCGGCACTGTAAACCCTTTGTCATTGGCGATTCGTTTTGAAACAATTCGATATTCCTGAAGCCCTACAAATCGGTTATTTTGATTGCGCTGGTCACTTCGATAACTGATGTCTTCTAAAAAATGTTTTTTAAGCAGGTCATTATCGGGTAAACGAAGTACCTTATTCATGAATTGAAGCGCAGCAGAAAAATTAGTCATGAAGCAAGCGTATTAATTCTTCGCCCGATTTTTTCCAAGCTACAAGTTGGTTGGGAAAACGCTTAGCTAGCAAATTGGCTTTTGCTCCCGTTTCGCAAAACACACCAAATACCGTTTCGCCTTGTTCCTTCAAAAAATGCTCGGTCTCATTGGCCAATACATGTATCACCCGCGAATGAATGATAGGTTCGTGACCTAAGTTAATCCAGCGATAAGCGTTCGGATCAAGTTCTTCTTCTTCTATTTCCACCGTCTGAGCCGCTTGCGCCTGAAAACGAAACCTCGACCACAAATGCTCTTCGGCGTTGTAATAATCAATAGCCCCATTCAATACCGATCGGCCCTTTGTTAAAAAATCAATCGCCACTTCCGCGGCATGTATTCCTACCGTGGCCACCGTGGTAGGCCAAACTCCATCTACCTCACAGTCGGCATTAGCCAGTTCTAGTTGTTTCGTCGGGAAAACCTGCATAGGTTTTACTCCCACACTTCCAATAAGTGCCACACTTCCCGAATTCGCGAAGGCCGCGGCGTATATCAATGGAATATTCGACTTAAAAAAGAAATGTGCCAACTGCGATTTAATTTTCAATCGATCGGTAAAGTCAAAAACTAAATCCGCTTCAATTGGTTGACCCGCATAATTGGCGTCATAAGCAAGCACTGAAATGTGAGGAAATTTCTGCCCCAAGCGACTAGCTAAACAGGATGCCTTGGGTCTTCCCAAGTCCTCTTGCTGAAAAAGCCATTGCCTAATCCGCGGCGGTTCCGTCACCACATCCCCATCGTAGATGGTCCAGTTGGTTAATCCCGACGTTATGAGGTAAGGTAAAGCTGCGTGTGCAAGACCACCGGCGCCAATGGCAATCACCTTCTTCGAAGAAAGCACGGAATGGGAGAATTCGCTAAGCGTGGTCATTTAAGGCTCGCAAGATACATTTTAAGTAGGAAATGTAGAAATGTTAAGAAAATATTTGTTTTTTAGAAAATTGAAAATCAGCATCTTAACCTCAAAAAAGGGGGTGCGAATGATAAAAATTAGGCTGCTTGATGAAAAGTTGTACTTTTGCGCTCGTATTTAACCCTAAAACAAATCATCTGACAATGTCTGAAATTGCACAAAAAGTTACCGAAATCATCGTTGATAAACTCGGTGTTGAAGCCTCAGTAGTAACTCCAGAAGCTAGCTTCACAAATGATTTAGGAGCTGATTCTTTGGATACCGTTGAGCTTATCATGGAATTCGAAAAAGAATTCAACATCGCTATCCCAGACGATCAAGCTGAAAAGATCGTTACTGTTGGACAAGCTGTATCTTACATCGAAGAACACAAGAAGTAATTCTTGAACTTTATTTATTTCTAGCGTATGCAACTTAGAAGGGTTGTTGTAACCGGTCTTGGTGCGCTTACTCCGCTTGGTAACACCGTTCCAGAATACTGGAACGGTCTTATCAATGGGGTGAGTGGTGCTAACCTAATCACTCGATTCGACGCGTCTAAATTCAAGACACGTTTTGCCTGTGAGGTAAAGGGCCTCAACGTGGAAGATCATATCGAGCGCAAAGAAATGCGCAAGATGGATCCCTACACCCATTATGCTGTTATCGTAGCTCGTGAAGCTATCCAGGATTCTGGACTAGATTTAGAAAAAGTAAACAAAGATCGCGTTGGCGTTATTTGGGGTTCAGGAATTGGCGGATTGTACACCTTCCAAGAAGAATGTATCAATTATGCCAAAGGCGATGGTACCCCACGTTTCAACCCGTTTTTCATTCCGAAAATGATTGCTGATATTGCCTCTGGGCATATCAGTATTCAATACGGTTTTAGAGGTCCAAACTACACCACTGTAGCGGCCTGTGCTTCTTCTACCAATGCGCTCATCGATGCCTTTACCTACATTCGTTTGGGTAAAGCAGACGTAATTGTAAGCGGTGGTTCAGAAGCGGCAGTGACAGAAGCTGGTGTTGGCGGATTCAACGCTTTGAAAGCACTTTCTGAAAACAACGACAATTTCTCTTCAGCTTCTCGTCCGTTCGATTCAACTCGCGACGGTTTCGTATTGGGAGAAGGTGGTGGTTGCTTGATTTTAGAAGACTTAGACCACGCACTTGCTCGTGGTGCTAAAATTTACGCTGAAATCGTTGGTGGTGGTATGTCGGCAGACGCTTATCACATCACAGCTCCACATCCAGAAGGAATTGGTGCAACCAACGTTATGATTAACGCGTTGCAAGATGCCGAAATGACGGCAGATGCTATCGATTACATCAATGTTCACGGAACTTCTACTCCACTCGGAGACGTTCAAGAAGCCAAAGCCATTCAAAAGGTATTTGGTGAACATGCTTATAACTTAAACATCTCAAGTACCAAGTCTATGACTGGTCACTTGTTAGGTGCTGCAGGTGCCATTGAAGCTATTGCTACAGTGCTTGCAGTTCAGAACGATATTGTTCCTCCAACCATTAACTGGGCGAATGCCGATCCAGACCTTGATCCGAAATTGAACTTTACGTTCAACAAGGCTCAGAAGCGTACGGTTCGTGCAGCTATTACCAACACGTTTGGATTTGGCGGACACAATACTTCTGCAATTTTCAAGAAGTACGAATGATTTGGAAATTATTTTCCAAAAAACATTCAAATCAGGAATTAGCCCGTTTCCTCTACACAACGTTTGACATTAAGCCAGATAACTTGGCTTTGTATGAAAACGCTTTGCGTCATGCTAGCGCTGCTGAGGAAATTAAACCGGGTGTCAAAAACAGCAACGAACGCCTTGAATTTCTAGGCGATGCTATCCTCGATAGCATCGTTGCGCACTACCTCTTTACCAAATTCCCCAAGCTTTCAGAAGGTGAACTCACCAAAATGAAAAGTAAGATTGTGCGTCGCGATAATCTCAACGCCATTGGTCTTGAGCTGAAATTATACGAGCATCTGACCGTGAATCTCGGCAAACAAGAAATGCACGAAAGTCTTATGGGAAATGCCCTGGAAGCCTTATTCGGAGCCATGTTCTTAGACAAGGGATTCAAAACTACGCGCGATGTGGCTCTCAAACTTTTTAAGGCGCATGGCATTGACCAACGTGTTTATGACGACGTTGACTATAAAAGTAAAGTGCACGAGTGGGGACAAAAAAATAAGAAAGTACTCGACTATCAAGTGGTCAGTCAAAAATCAGTGGGCTCAACCATGCAATACACCATAGCTTTGTTTATTGAAGGTGAGAAATTGGGCGAAGGAACCGGAGGATCTAAAAAAGCCGCCGAACAAATTGCTGCTCAAGAAGCCGCGAAACATATTATGAAAAACGTTTAAATCTCTCGCTTATGTACGGAAAAATGAAAGAACACTTGCAAAATGAATTGAATGCTATTCAAGAGGCTGGTCTCTTCAAACGCGAACGCATTATTACTACACCTCAATCGGCGGTTATCAAAACCACCGATGGCAAGGAAGTATTGAATTTTTGTGCGAATAATTACCTGGGTTTATCTAGTCATCCGAAAGTGGTACAAGCTGCTAAAGATGCCATTGATACGCACGGGTTTGGTATGTCTAGCGTTCGCTTTATCTGCGGTACCCAAGACATTCACAAAACACTCGAAGCAAAACTTTCTGAATTCCTTCATACCGAAGACACCATTTTGTACGCAGCTGCTTTCGATGCGAATGGCGGTGTTTTCGAACCTCTTTTGGGTGAAGAAGATGCTATCATTTCCGATTCGTTGAACCACGCTTCTATCATTGATGGCGTTCGCTTGTGTAAAGCACAACGTTTCCGTTATGAAAATAACAACATGGAAGATTTGGAAACACAATTGAAAGCCGCAGCCAATGCACGTTTTAAATTGATTGTGACCGATGGCGTTTTCAGCATGGATGGTTATGTTGCTCAATTAGATAAAATCTGTGATTTAGCCGAGCAATACGGTGCAATGGTCATGGTGGACGAATGTCATGCTACCGGATTTATTGGTAAGACCGGTCGTGGTACCATTGAATTGAAAGGTGTGCTTGGTCGTGTAGATATTATTACTGGAACCTTAGGGAAAGCTTTGGGTGGTGCTATGGGCGGATTTACATCGGGCAGAAAAGAAATTATTGAATTGCTTCGCCAACGCTCACGTCCATATTTATTCTCGAATTCCTTAGCCCCAAGTATTGTTGGCGCATCAATCGCTGTAATGGATATGCTTAGTTCAACTACAGAATTGCGCGACAAATTGGAAGCGAATGTGACCCGTTTTAAAGCAGGAATTAAAGAAGCCGGATTCGATATTAAAGATGGTGATAGCGCCATTGTTCCAGTTATGCTTTACGATGCCAAATTGGCTCAGGAATTTGCTGATGCGTTGTTGCAAGAAGGTATCTATGTCATCGGTTTTTTCTATCCGGTTGTTGCCAAAGGACAAGCACGCATTCGTGTTCAACTAAGTGCTGGTCACGAGTTCGAGCACATTGACAGAGCCATTGCTGCATTCACGAAAGTGGGTCGCGCGTTTAACGTGATTAAATAAGAATGAAAGTTCTCATTATAGGACAAGGATTAGCCGGGAGTTTTCTCGGCTTTTCGCTTTTAGAACGAAACATAGAAGTGGTCATTACCGACCACGATCATCCACTTGCTGCATCGCGTGTAGCCGGCGGCATGTGGAATCCGGCAAGTTTCAAACGCCTAACTTCTTCTTGGAATGTGCAAGAGTTTTTGCCTGTCATGTTTCGTCGATTTACAGCTTTGGAAAAAGCACTTCAAGCGAAATTTTTTCACCCCACGCCCTTGTATCGCATCCACGCCACCTCTGATGAGGTGAAGGGATGGGAAGAACGCACCATGCATTTTTTTCTCGACCAATTCTACAAGGAACATGCGTCAGAATCGGTTGAACAAAGCTTTCATTGTGCCCACGGAAACTCCTTAGTAGCCGAAGCCGGTTGGGTGAATATCCCAGTGTTTTTGGAGGCTGCACGTGCGTTTTTTCAAAATCAAGGAGTTTTTAGAAAGATCGAAATCAAGGAGGAAGAGTTAAAGAACACGGCGAATGATACGGGTGTTATTTGGAACGATGAAACCTTCGATTATGTAGTGGTGTGCACGGGCAATCTTCTTTCCAGCTGGGAAAGCTTCAAGCAAATTCCAATCATACCCAATATCGGTGAAGTGTTGGAAGTGGCATCTGACATGCCTTTGAACACAATGGTGAATTTTGGAAAGTTCATGATTCCGTTAGGGAATAAACGATTTCGTTTAGGCGCAACGTATTTGCGCGACTCGGAATTTGTGGGAACAACCGATGAAGGAAAGAATGATCTAATGACTGCGTACCGCGAGTTTGCCAAATTCGAAGCGGAAGTAACCGATCATAAGGCAGGTATTCGTCCAACTACCCACGACCGAAAACCAGTGCTCGGAAAATCACTGAATCGCAACCGATTTTATTGTTTCGGCGGATTGGGTTCGAAGGGGGTGATGTTGGCTCCGTTCTTCAGCGAAACCCTTACCGAAAGCCTTATTCATCAAACCGAATTACCAAAGGAAATTTCAACGCACCGCTATTCTTAGGTTTCTAACACAAACAGGTTCAGAACCTTTTGGTATGACAAAGTCATGCAAGCTAAGTAAACTTAGTTTTGCATCGTGCCTGTAGTGTAGCTGATGAGAAAACTAACTGTCTTTCTTTTTGTGATGTGTGTTTCGTTTATTTCGCGTTCGCAGCAAATAGACGAGGGGGATACCCGTGCCATGATACAGGCTAACTTCTTGTATCAGTTTGCGGTAAACTCGAACTGGCCTGCTGAAGTGAAAAAGGGCAATTTCAATATTGTTATTGTAGGGAATGAGAACGTGTTCAAACATGTTCAAGAAAAATATGCGTTGAAACCGGTAGGAGCGCAAACCATTAAGGTCATGTCTTGGACAGAATACAAACCAGGCACTTTCGCTCAGATCGTCTTCGTAGATAAATCGAAAAAGACAGAAATCGCCAAGATATTGAAAGACGTGAAGGGAAAGAATACCTTGGTGGTTACCAACTGGGAAGGTGCTTTGCAAACAGGGTCAGCTGTGAATTTCAAAACGGTCGATAACTCGGTGCGTTATGAACTAAATGAAAACGCTTGGACAGAGAAGAAGATAGTACCAGGTAACAAAATTTTACAATGGAGGGTGCAATGAGAAAATATCTTGTTTTGTTTCTCGGCTTCTTTGTGTGGCTATCTGTGGCGCAAGCCCAGGGAAACGCCTATGTGGCAAAGGCTGTAGAATACAGCAATGCGGGCCGAAATAAAGAAGCCCTTCAGCAAATTGACATGGCTTTGCAAGATCCTTCGTTGCAACGCGATGCCTACGCGTGGTATGTGAAAGGTTTTGTGCTGAAAGAATTGTACAAATCAGACCAAGCCCAATCGCGCTTTAGCTCATACCGCAAAGAAAGTGTAGCTGCTTTCAAGAAGTCGCTCATGTTCGATACCTCCAAGCAAAACGAAGCGAACATTAAATCGGCTTTGAAATATTTTGCAGTTACCTACTACAACGATGCCCTACAACGCACCGTTGAAATGACCACCGAAACAGAAAGTGAGCCCATTGAATTGTTCAGCGAATTTGAATCGTTATTCGATGGAAGTCCAGACCAATTAAAAGTCTTTCAAAAGGAGTTCTTTGTGAAAATGGCAGAAGGACATTATTCGTTGTGGGTAAAGAACTCAGAGAGTATTCATCACTTTCAAACTTGCCTCAGTTACTACAATCAGGTTTTAAAACTAGATCCTAGTTCTTGCGAGGCGAATTTGAATTTGGCCATTGTGAATTACAACCAAGGGGTGTATATGATTCGCAAATTGGGTTCACAATCTGACATGTTTGAAATCATTAGCATTCAGGAAGAAAGTGTGAAGAAATTCAAATTGGCATACCCCTACGCAGATACCGCTTTTTCATCGTGCAACCCAACTGCAGCTAGTTACAAAACCCTCATGTTTATTGAACGTGCCATGGGTCATGACGAGCAGTATTTGAAGCTCAAGACTGAATTCGAGAAACGTCAAAAACACGGAGAATTCTAATGATGAACTGGCTGTTCAATAGACGTTATAAGTTAGTTATAGCATTTATTGTTATAACCGTCATTGTATCAGGGACGCTCATTATAACCATGGTTACACTCTCCCGTAGCCATGAAATTAATCGTCAAATCAACGAGGAATTGGTTCCTTCTATTCGCGTGTTACAACGCTTGGAAGGAAAGACCTTGCGTGCCAATGACCTAATAAAAGAATGGGCCTATGTGCAGCGTGTAGAAGAAGATTTACATCGCAAAGAGATGCGCATCTTGTCTGACTCGTTGTTACCGGCCAATCTGAACGAGGTGTTGCAAACGAAGTCGGCCTTCGCGTTAGCCGATCAGCAACGACTTGATTCGTTAGCTAGGTTTATTGAATTGCTGGTTTCGCAGTACAAGACCATTGAAAATTTACTTCCCAATTTCGATAGTTACAGTGACCCGCTGGCTACCATGGAGGCGGACAGTTATTTCTTAGAGGGAAGTGGCGTGGTGCTTACGGCACAGCAAGCGAACGAAGTATTTCAGACCTTAATACGAAACCAAACCACGCGCATGAACGCCGAACTTGAAGAGATGAACGAACAGTTCATTATTCTCAATTGGGTGCTGGTGGTGGTAAGTTTGTTTGTGGTTTCTGCTGCTATTGCTATTGCCTTTTTTGTGACGCAATTGCGTCGTCAGAAAGACGCTTCCGATTCTCAGAATGTGCAACTTGATTTGTTGTATCGCGACTTAACCGATAGTATTAACTACGCGCAACGCCTTCAATCTACCATTCTTCCAACTATTGGAAATGTTCGACAAATATTTCCAAACGCGTTTATTCTGTACAATCCGAAGGCGGTTGTCAGTGGCGATTTTTATTGGTTCAAAAATATTGGTGGAAAGAAATTATTTGCTGCCGCAGACTGCACCGGACATGGTGTTCCTGGGGCATTCATGAGTTTAGTAGGTCATAACTTCTTGAATCACGTGACCAAGGTTTTTATAGATCCAGCGCAGATTCTCAATAGCATGAATCGTTTGGGTACCGAAGTCATGAAGAACAATAATTCGCAGGTTCGTGATGGGATGGATGTGGCCTTGTGTGCATTAGATGAGAAGACCTTGCTCTTGGAATATTGCGGTGCAAACATTCCATTGTATATAGTACGCGACGGTGAATTGCAAGAATACCTTCCAACCAAACGCAGTATAGGATCTTTCGGCGAACCCGGTGGAACCTTCAAAACACAAAAAATCCAACTACAAGAGGGGGATGTGATTTTTGCATGTTCAGACGGATACGCCGACCAATTCGGTGGTGAGAACAACAAGAAATTCATGCGCAGAACCTTCAAGGAATTGCTCAAGCGTGTGGCGCCATTAGATATTGAGGCACAACAAGAAGCCCTTCAACACGAGTTTGATTCGTGGAAGGGCTCTAATGAACAAACCGATGATATTCTCGTCATCGGAATTCGTATTTAATACTAGTCTTTAACAGTAGAAGCTGCGGTGCTAATCGGATTCACGCAAAGCACAGGAATTTGTGCGTCGTTTGTGATTACCGCTTGCTCGTAACTTGAATTGAAGATGTTGAAGATAGACTTTTCGTAGAAGTTCATGATGCAAATCAAATCAGCTTCATTTGCAGCCGCATATTTTACAAGTGCATGAACGAAGTTCTGAGATTTCTCTTCAGTGATTTCTACCTCAACTTCAATGTTTTTTGTCGTCAAATATTCAATGGCAAAGTGTATGTTGCGATCCAATTGGTTCTTCAAGAACTCATCAGTTTCGCCCGGAGATACCAAGAATACTTTTGAGTTATAGTACAACGCAACGTCGGCAACAATGCTCAACTTTTGTTTGGTGTCTTTGTGTAAATCCAACGGAACAACCAAACGGTTGTAACCGTGCGCACGAATATTACGCTCTTGAACTACAATGAATGGAACTGAACTTTCAGTTACCAATTTCAACGCGCGGCTTCCAGAAAGGAATTGCAATCCTCTTGAACCGTGTGAACCCATGATAATAAGAACAGCGTCTAATTCAACGGCTGCTTTATCAATGTCTTCGTAAATACTACCAATGCGTATGTGGGTGTGAATTTCGATGTTGCGCTCATTTAAAACACGAGCTTCCAAAATATCTAACTTTTCACGTGCTTCTTCAACTTGCTTCTTATTATCAACTACGTGTATCACATGAATGCTAGCCTGAATGGTCTCTGCCATTACAATTGCATGATCAATGGCCACATCACTAACTTTAGTGAAATCTACAGGAACCAGAATTTTCTTCGAATAAGGCATAATATAAATTTGTTACTTGTTACAAAGTTAAGTGAAACTAGGTCAATTTAGTACTGACAAAAGCCCATGACAAGAGATGAGAAAAGTTCGGGAGCTTCAGCATGAGGCCAATGGCCTGTTTTCTCAATCGTAACAATCTGGTTTTTAGGGAATATGTTTGAAATTTCAATTTCATCCCCGGGTAGAATGTAACCAGAAAGTTCACCTCGCAGAAAGAGTGTGTCTATGCTGCTACTGGGCTGATTGGGTATGGCCTCTAAAATGGGTTCAATTTCTCTTTCTAGAACCTCTAGGTTAAACCGCCAGGCCAGTTTTCCGGCTTCCTTCCAATATAAATTCTTCAGCAGAAACATTTGCGTGGCCTTGTCCACCTCAGTTTGAGCCATTATGGCTTCAGCTTCCCCGCGTGATTGAATATGATTTAAGTCAATGCGATGAAGAGCGTCGAACACGTTGTCATGATGCCTTGGATAGGCTTTTACTCCCATGTCAACCACAATCATTTTTTCAATGAGAAAAGGAACTTCTTGCGCCACACGCATTACTGTTTTTCCCCCCATGCTATGTCCGATTAGAATCACATCACGCAAGTTTTCTTCGGCCAACAATTCAATGGCGTCATCGCGCATTAAGTCGTACGACATGGCATCACTGTGTTCCGAATGCCCGTGGTTTCGTTGATCTACGAGATAAACACAGAAGCCCTGTTGCGCCCAGTTCTTAGCGTGGGTGGTCCAATTGTCGCCCGATCCAAACAGTCCATGAAATAAGACAATGGGTTTCCCCTCGCCGTATTTTTTAAAAGCTAATTTCATACAACCAACGCGTGTTTGTACAAACGAACAGTATTCTCTAAGCCTAGGTATAGCGAGTCAGATATGAGGGCATGACCAATTGAGACTTCGTCGAGATGAGGAAGATGTTTCGCGAAAAAGTTCAGATTATCGAGGTTCAAATCATGTCCCGCGTTAATGCCCAACCCGTTTTTATGTGCTGCTTCTGCTACCAAGATATAAGGCTCAATTGCAGCGTCTGGATTTTCAGTAAAACCAGTTGCGAACGATTCTGTGTATAGTTCAATGCGGTCGGTGCCGGTGGCGGCTGCGGCCTCCATTAATTGTGCATCCGGCTCCATGAAAATACTTGTGCGAATGCCTTTGGCTTTGAATTGTGCAAGCACATCTTGAAGCAGTTGTTTGTGTGTAACTACGTCCCAACCGGCATTAGAAGTTAGGGCATCTGGCGCATCTGGAACCAGCGTTACTTGGGCTGGAATTACATCCAACACCATCGCAATGAAATCATCGCTCGGATATCCTTCAATGTTAAATTCAGTTTGAATGACTTTTTTCAAATCATAAACATCGCTGTAACGAATGTGTCTTCCGTCGGGACGTGGATGAACGGTTATACCATCGGCTCCGAATTCTTCAATGCGAAGAGCTGCTTCCACAACGTTTGGAACTTGCCCACCACGGGCGTTGCGAAGCGTTGCTATTTTGTTGATGTTTACACTTAGAAATGTCATAATTCAAAAAATTCTGTGCAAAACTCGGCAATATTCTAATCGAAAATTCATTTGTTTAATGAAATTTACATGTACGTTTGACCAAGCAACTTTTAGAGTGTTGAACGGGTCATAATATAGAATTTATGCATAGAGCAGGAGAACTCATAGCTAGAAACATACCTACGTTAACGCGTGAAACACCCGTGAACGAGGCGTTGTACCTTATGGATGAATGGGGTGTAACAGATCTTCCTATGCTAGAAAACGGAAAATACCTAGGGCTCGCTTCTGAATCGAATTTCCTTGATTTGCAGGAAATGGAAGCCGATACCTTGGTTGAAATGCAGGTAAGTCCTGTTTCCGTTTTACCTACTGCCCATACCTTAGATATCTTATCTGTCGCTAGTAAGCATGCAATTTCTGTGGTACCTGTTGTGGATGCAAAAGAGAACTACATCGGAAGTGTGCGTACCGACGAATTGCTTGCTGAAATCTCTCAGATGTTAGGCGCGCACGTCGATGGAGGTGTACTGGTTTTACATTTAGCAGAACGCGATCACAGTATTTCACAAATTGCTCGAATCATTGAAGAAAATGGCGCAAAGATTTTAAGCCTTTCCGTTTCCCCAATGCCAGAAGGCGATTTAGAGATGTGCGTTAAGATTGATCGTCCCGATTTAAACGCCATCGTTCAAAGTTTAAAGCGTTTCAACTACCGCGTAGTTGAGCAAATTCAGGATAGCCAATTCGATGAAGATATTCGCAATCGCTACGACGAGCTGATGCGATTTTTAAATATGTAGGTTGGAAAGAATTCCTACCTTTGTCGGCCATGCTAATTTACATCTACGGAATTAAGTTCGATTCAGACTATGCGCCGGTGATTCAATCACTTCTCGAGCGGATGGTTCAACGTGGAATTCAAGTCAGCATTTTTGAAGAATTCGAGCGTTTTTTAACGACACAATTTCTCATGCCTGAACACACCACGTTCAGTCCCACCACCACGTTTGAGGGTGTTGATGCCTTGTTTAGTATTGGAGGTGATGGAACCTTGCTTGATGCCGCTACTTTAATCGGGTCGCGCAGTATTCCGGTGTTGGGATTCAATACGGGACGATTGGGATTTTTATCGCACGTTAGCATTGCTGAAGTAGATGCAGCCTTGGACCTGTTTATTCAAGGTGAATACGATGTTGAACGTCGTTCGTTGATTCATGTGAGATCGAACGATTTTACATTCGGACATTTTCCCTATGCGTTAAATGAAGTGACGATCAATAACGCTTCAAGAAACGAAATGATTAATGTGCATGCTTCTATCGACGGCAAGTTTTTAAGTAATTATTGGGCAGACGGACTTATTATAGCCACGCCTACCGGATCTACGGCCTATTCACTTTCATGTGGTGGTCCAATTGTTACTCCGGAGTGTAAGAATTTTATTCTCACTCCTATTTCAGCACACAACCTTACTGCTCGTCCGTTGGTAATTAGCGATTCGTCGGAAGTGCAACTTAAAGCCACATCTAGAAACGGTAATATTTTAATTACGCTCGACAGTGAACCGTTTCAATTGGAAAGCGGCTGCGAAATAATTTTGACAAAAGCGCCGTTTGAGCTGCATATGATTTTATTAAAGGGAAGAAATTTCTTTCGAACCATACGAAAGAAAATGGGCTGGGGCTTAGACATTCGACAAGACTAATATGAACGCTTTCTTCCGCATACTTCTCCTTACCCTGGTTGTTTTGACTGGTGTTGCACCGGCCTCAGCTCAGAAGGGAAATGTTCGTTCTGCGAAGACCAATGAGTTGGGTATTTCGATAGGAACCGCCTACTATATCGGCGAATTGAATCCGTCGAAACCGTTTGGTACACAGGAGAAACTATGTGCTGGACTTAGCCTTCGTCACAACTTTAATTTGCGTTGGGCGGTAAAGGGCAGCTTCAATTACGGAAATATTGAAGCCCATGATTCGAAGAGTAAAGATCCGTGGCAACAGAATCGCAACCTCAATTTTAGAAACCGTTTCTTTGAAGGAGCTGTGGTTTTCGAATTGAATTTCTTCGACTACCAATTGGGAACAGGCAGCGATATTTCGCCCTATCTATTTCTTGGAACCGGCCTCTGCTACAGCAATCCAGAAGCACAATACAACGGTTTTTGGCATTCGCTTCAACCGGCAGGAACGGAAGGACAGGGTATGAAAGGCTATGACCCGTATTACAAACAAACCATTTTTGTAGTGCCTATGGGATTTGGATTGAAAATGAACTTGGGACAAAAAATGGGATTGGATGTTGAATGGGGAATGCGCAAGACCTGGTCTGATTACTTCGATGATGTTTCAGAGAATTACGTAGATCCAGCCTTGCTTATGGCTTCTAGAGGACAGTTAACCACCCATTTGGCTGACCAAAGTCTGCAACAAATGAATGGCACCAATGCCTTAGTTCAACGTGGCGAATCAAGTCGCAAAGACTTGTATTTTTTCTGCATGGCCACCTTGAATATTCGCCTAGCTAAGAAGCTCAATACCTGCTGGAAAGGATAGGCAAATCCAAGCTTGTTGTCGTATATTCGCGGTTCGATGAGCATGTTCGAGCAAATAGATGTTACCAAGGCGCCTGCGCACGTGGCTGTCATTATGGACGGAAACGGACGCTGGGCAAAAAACCAAGGGAAAGATCGCATTTTTGGCCACTTCAATGGGGTGGAATCGGTTCGTGCAACCATTAAGGCCGCTCGTCGTTGCCAAGTTCGCTTCCTTACCCTCTATGCTTTTTCAACTGAAAACTGGAACCGCCCGAAGGAAGAGGTGGATGCATTGATGGATTTATTGGTGACCACCATTATCAATGAGTTGAAAGAACTTATGGAAAATGGGGTGCGTTTGCAGGCCATAGGGGATATTGAAAATCTTCCTCAGAAATGCCGCGACGAACTCAAGTCGGCTATTGAAACTACCAAGAATAACATCGATATTACGTTGGTTCTAGCCTTGAACTACAGCGCACGCTGGGAATTGGTGAATGCGGTGAAATCAATTGTTTCACAACAAATACCGGCATCTGACGTTACCGCTGACGTGATTAACCAAAACTTAGCTACTTCACACATTCCTGATCCGGAATTGCTTATCCGCACCAGCGGCGAGCACCGAATCAGCAATTTCTTGTTGTGGCAAATTGCTTATACCGAGTTGCATTTCACCCCCGTGATGTGGCCCGAGTTCAGAGAAGAAGATTTCTTTCAAGCCATTTATGATTTTCAGCAGAGAGAACGCCGGTTTGGAAAGACCTCAGAACAAACCCAACAACTATCTTCCAACCCCTAATTATTGACCGTCATTCCATTCATGAACTTTTACTCGAAATACGTCGCTGCGCTGTTGTCAAAGAATTTAGTGGTTGTTGGAACCGTACTTCTATCCCTATTCCTTTCTACGCCTGCATTCACCCAGATTGAATTAGGCGATGCTGTTGATTACGCCGAACCACGTCGAATGAAAATTGCGGGCTTGTCGGTCCTTGGCGCTGAATTCACCGATCCGCAAGCCATTAAATTATTCAGCGGATTACAAATTGGTCAAGAGATTATGATCCCTGGCGATGAAATCGCCGATGCCATTCGCAAATTGTGGAAGGACCAGCTCTTCTCGGAAATCGATATCCGTTTAGCCGAAGCACGTGGCGATGATGCATACTTAGTTATCGTCGTGAAGGAATTGCCGAAGCTAGGGGTCTTCCGTTTTCAAGGAATTAAAAAATCAGAAGCAGATAACATTCGCGAAAAATTAAAAATCCGCACGGGTAATATCGTCAGCGAAAACTTGAAGGCCAAATCGACCAAAGTGATTCAAGATTATTATTTGGAAAAGGGATATTACAATGCGCGCGTAGATATTGTGGTAAAACCTTATCCGAATCTTCCTAATGCGGTTGAATTAACCTTCGATGTTCATCCGGGTAACCGCGTGAAAATTGAAGACATTGAATGGGTGGGTGTAAATAAGATGCCGATTTCTACCGTGAATCGCGCCATGAAAAACACCAAGAAGCAGGCCTTGTGGCATGTGTTCAAAGCATCGAAGTTTTTGGAAGATGATTTCGAAGAGGATTTATCGACAGTAGTTGGAAAGTATTATAAGGCCGGATTCCGCAATATGCGAATAGTGCGCGATACCGTATATCAAGTAAGTCCAGAGCGCGTGAAGGTGCGTATTGAAGTTGAAGAAGGAAATAAATTCTATTTCAGAAACATCACCTTCATTGGTAACAGCAAATACCGCGGAACTACCCTCGACAGTATTTTGAATATCAAGCGTGGCGATGTGTACAACATGGAAATCTTGCAAGCACGTTTGAACATGAATCCAAACGGACGCGATGTTTCTTCGTTATATACCGATGATGGGTATTTGAATTTCTACGCTTATCCGGTTGAATCGTTGGTTCCACCCGATAGCATTGACATTGAAGTGCGCATGGGTGAAGGGAAGCAATACCGCGTTGGAGTAGTAAGTGTGAGTGGAAATACCAAAACGAACGACCACGTAATCTATCGCGAGATTCGCACTCGTCCGGGTGATTTGTTCAACCGAAGTGATTTGATTCGTTCGCAGCGTGAGTTGGCTTCATTGAATTATTTCAATCAAGAGAAATTCGATATTCGCACCAACCCAAGGGCCGATGAAGGTTTGGTTGATTTGGAATACGTGGTGGAAGAGAAACCTTCCGACCAAGTTCAGCTTTCTGGTGGTTGGGGAGCAGGACGTGTAGTGGGTTCGTTGGGACTTTCGTTCAACAACTTCAGTATGCGAAACGTGTTTAAGAAATCGTCTTGGAGCCCGCTTCCAACGGGTGATGGACAGCGATTAAGCATTAACGCAACCAGTAACGGATTGTATTACCAATCGTACAACTTGAGTTTTACAGAACCTTGGTTGGGAGGCAAAAAAGCCAACTCGCTAATGGTTTCCATCTATAAAAGTGTTCAAACGAATGGCTTGAAGAAGTACCTTACTGATGGGGTTACAATTAATCCATCGCGTGCATCGCTTCAGATTACGGGTGCGACGGTTCAATTCGGACAGCGTTGGCAAAAACCCGATGACTGGTTTACCTTCTACGGTGGGGTGTCGTATCAGCACTTCGATTTGAATAATTACGGATCGTTCTTCAGCTTCACACAAGGGTATTCAAACAACTTAGCGGGTAACTTAACCATTGAACGCAGCTCGTTGTCTGAAATGATTTATCCGACGTGGGGTTCTAAAATTACCTTCACTTCGAAATTCACTTTCCCATACACTTGGTGGGGAGAGCGTGTGCAAGGAAAAACCTACGATTACGCGAATATGACCCAACAGCAGAAAGTGGATTGGGTAGAATATTACAAAGTGAAATTTGTAGCTAACTGGTACACCTCGTTGAATAAACACAAAACGAATAAACTGGTGTTACACACCTCGGCAGGATTCGGATTCTTAGGTGCGTACAACAAAAACTTGGGTCAATCGCCGTTCGAACGTTTCTACTTAGGTGGAGTTTATTTGAGCGGATTCTTGTTAGATGGACGTGAGATTGTGAATTTGCGTGGATACGATAACTTGTCTTTGACCATGCCGAATCAAAATACAGGAGCGCCTGTAATTACCAAGTACAGTGCAGAGTTGCGTTATCCTATATCATTGAATCCGCAAGCAACCATCTTCGCTTTGGGATTTGTGGAAGCAGGAAAGACATGGACCGATTTTACCGATTACAATCCGTTCAATATGTATAAATCAGCAGGCGCAGGTCTGCGTATTTTCTTGCCTATGTTTGGGTTGTTAGGATTTGACTACGGCTGGCGTTTAGACGATGTTCCGAATTTGCCAAGCATGCAACGCAGTCAATTCCACTTTAGCATAGGTATGAACTTAGGTGAATTATAAGCTTATGAAAAAATTGAATTTTATTTATGGAATGATGGCCTTCCTACTTTTATTGGGAAGCACCACGGCATCGGCTCAAAAATTTGCCTATGTCGATTCCAAGTACATTTTATCGCACATGCCCGAGTACATGGCCGCTCAGCGCGAGATCAATGATTTGAGCAGCGAATGGCAATCGCAAGTGGAACAGAAGTACAACACCATTGATCAATTAGAAAAAGCGTATCAAGCGGAAAAGGTTTTGCTTACAGAAGACATGCGCAAGAAACGCGAAGAAGACATTGCGGCTAGAAAGCAAGAAGCCATGGAGTTTCAGCGTTCGAAATTTGGTGTGGATGGCGAATTATTCAAGAAACGCGAAGAATTGGTTGCACCTATTCAAGAGCAGATTTACAGCGCCATTGAAGAATTGTCTTCGGCCAGTCAATACATGGTAGTATTCGACAAGGCCAATCACTCGAATATGCTATACACCAACCCTAAGTTCGATATCTCAGATAAAGTGCTGAAGAAAATGGGCTTGAAACCCGGTGAAGTGTTAGATGGAAAAGGAGACGGTGAAGAGGAAAAACCGAGTGGAGGGAAGAATGAAACGCCAAAACCAGGAAATGAAAAAGGAAATCCTTCGGGGAGAGGCAAGTAATTTGTATTTTTGGTACTGTCATTGAAAAGAAAGAAAGAAAAACAATAATTATGAAGAAAATTTTAGTTGCTGCATTGTTCGTTACACTTGGATTAAGTGGGTTCGCACAGAAATTAGGACATGCAGATCGCCAGTCAATTATTTTAGAAATGCCAGCGATGAAAACAGTTCAAGCTGATATGGAGACTGCGAAAAAATCATTTGAAGATGAATTTGGTGTATTGCAAAAAGAGCACGACGATAAAGTGAAAGAATACGAAACCAAATCGAAATTGCCAGTAAACCAAGGAGGATGGCCAGAAGCTATTCGTCAAAGCAAAGCACAAGCGATTGCTGACCTCGAACAAAACATGATGGATTTCCAACAAACCGCAAACGACGAGTTAGGTAAACTTCAAGACGATAAATTAAAGCCGTTAATCGAAGAATTCGACGCTGCTGTTGCGAAGATTGCTAAAGCGCATGGTTATGTGTACATTTTTGATTCAGGGGTTGGAAACCTGTTGTACATGGGTGGCGACGACATCACTGAAAAATTGAAAACAGAACTTAAAATTGTTTCTACACCTGCAGCGCCAGGAACTGGAAACAAGTAATAGAAATAAGCATTAACTTTAAATCCCGATTCGTCGGGATTTTTTTATGAATAATCAACCTATAGGCATATTCGATTCTGGTATTGGTGGGCTTACAGTGGCTAAGGCCATACAGCATGCCCTTCCCAATGAATCATTCATTTATTTCGGTGACACTGCCCACTTACCCTATGGCGATAAATCGCCCGAGAGTATTCGTCATTACGCCAAGCGCATCACCGAATTGTTGCTTGCCAGTCAATGCAAAGCCATTGTCATTGCCTGTAACACGGCTTCGGCGCATGCTTTTAAAGAAGTAGTGAAGCAAGTTCCTGCGGGTGTTCCTGTAATTAATGTGGTTGATCCTGTTGCGGCCTACACGGCCTATCATTATACCAAAGGAAAAATTGGAGTAATAGGAACCAAAGGAACCATTCAATCGCGCATCTACGTGAAGCGAATTGAAAAATTGAACAAGCAATTGAAAGTGTTAAGCAATGCAACACCTTTGTTAGCGAGTATGATTGAGGAAGGATATTTCAACAACAAAATATCTCAGACCATCATCAACAACTACCTTTCAAAACCTACGTTTAAAGGCATTGACGCACTAATTCTTGGCTGCACACATTATCCGCTTATTAAAAAAGAAGTAGAGAAATTCTACCAACAAAAAATTGAAATCATTGATAGCGCAACAGTGGTTGCAGAGCATGTTGCAGAGGTACTCAACAAACGCAAATTGCTAAATGAAACCAAGCGCAAACCCAAGTATCAATTCTGGGTTTCTGATTACACGGAATCGTTTGAAGCCAGCACGTCTATCTTCTTCAAAGAAAAATTGAAGTTGGTAGAAAAACGTATTTGGAACGAGTAATTAGTGTTTGAAATGACGAATGCCCGTCATGTACATGGCTAATCCGTGTTCGTTGCAATAATCAACAGATAACTGATCTTTAATAGAACCGCCCGGTTGAATGACCGCACGAATACCGGCGTTATCTGCAATTTCTACACAGTCTGGAAACGGGAAGAACGCATCGCTGGCCATAACACTTCCACCTAAATCAAATCCGAAATGCTTGGCTTTTTCAATGGCTTGATTCAACGCATCAACGCGTGAGGTTTGACCGGTACCACTTGCCAACAAGGTTTTGTTTTTCGCTAGTACAATGGTGTTTGACTTGGTGTGTTTTACCAATTTATTCGCGAAAATTAAGTCTTCAATATCGGCATCACTTACAGAAGTGTTAGTCACGCAGCGCAGGTCTGAAGCCTCTTCAGTGGCGTTGTCTTTGTCTTGAACCAAGTAACCATTCAAGATTGAGCGCACCTGTGTAGTTAGCAGTTGGGTTGGTTTTCTAACTAGAATAATTCGATTGACTTTCGATTTAAGAAGTTCTACGGCTGCATCATCAAATGAAGGCGCAATGATGACTTCACAAAACAAGGTATTTATTTTTTCTGCTGTGGCTAAGTCAATGTTGCCATTGGCGATAAGCACGCCACCAAAGGCCGAAGTGCTGTCGCAATCGAAAGCTGCTTGGTAGGCCTCAGCCATAGTAGAACGTGTGGCTAATCCGCAGGCGTTGTTGTGTTTTAAAATGGCGAAAGTGGGCTTTTCATTGGTGAATTCATCAATGAGCTGCACGGCAGCTTCAACATCAAGTAGGTTGTTGTATGAAAGTTCTTTACCATTCAATTTGGTGAAAAGAGCGTCTAAGTCGCCGTAGAAACTTCCACTTTGATGTGGGTTTTCTCCGTAACGCAGCACGTGCTGTTGACGGCTAGTTACGCGCAAAGAGCCTTCGTCGTTTCCTTTGAAGTAAGAATAAATAGCTGAGTCGTAATGTGAAGAAACTTCAAACGCTTGCTTCGCCATTTTCTTACGGTCGTCTAAAGACGTTTCTCCGCCTTGGTTGAACAGGAAGTGATGTAAATCGGCGTATTCATTTTTGGAAGGAACAATCACAACATCGTTGTAGTTTTTAGCAGCACCACGAATGAGTGCAATTCCACCAATATCTATTTTTTCAATAATGTCGTCGTGTGAAGCATCAGATGCCACCGTGTTTTCGAACGGATATAAATCAACCACCACACAATCGATGGGATGAATTTCATACTTCGCTGCTTCTTCTAAATCGGTTGCGTTATCGCGACGATAAAGGATTCCGCCTAGTACGCCCGGATGCAAAGTTTTCACTCGACCGCCGAAGATGCTTGGGTATCCGGTGAGGTCTTCAACAGCTGTTACGGGGATGCCTAATTTTTCAATAAAAGTTTGGGTGCCACCGGTGCTGTAAAGTTGAATACCAAGTTCATGCATTTTTTTGACGATGGGCTCGAGACCTTCTTTGTCAAATACGGAAAGCAAAGCAGACGAAATACGTTTATTCACTATTCAAAAGTTTGCGTGCAAAGGTACATTTGAAATCAGTAGGTTGTAAATTAAGATTATGAACAATGATTAATATTACTTGTCGTGTTGAACCTATTCAGTGAATACCGACGTATATTTGATAAAATAGTTTTTAGTTGTGGCCATTAAATTAGGAGGTAACTCCCACCCATTCTTCGACGCGTTAAATGAACGTGTTGAGGCTTTTTTCCAAGAGCAAGGCGTTAAGCAAACAGGTAATTGGAAAATCATTTCAAAGACAGCTGTGCTTTTCGGAGCGGCTATCAGTTCATTCGTCCTTCTGCTCATTTTCAACCAGTGGTACATGCAAGTGCTGTTGTGGTCGATTTTGGGACTTTCATTCGCTGGAATCGGATTCAATTCGATGCACGATGGCGCACATGGAAGTTATTCTTCTAAGCGTTGGTTGAACAGCGCAATGGGTTATACCCTAAACGCCATTGGCGGTAACGTGTTTTTCTGGAAACTTAAGCACAACCAATTGCACCACGTGTTTACCAATATTGAAGGCATGGATGATGATTTAGATATCAAGCCATTTATGCGTACCAACGAAGGTCAAAAGCGCTATTGGTTCCATAAATTCCAGTTTTTATATTGGTTTGTTCTTTATGGTTTGACCTACATCTTTTGGGTGTATTACAATGACTTCAGCAAGTATTTCGGAAGAAAGATTGGTGAAACCCCTATTCGTAAAATTCCAGTTCGCGAACACGTGATCTTCTGGATAAGCAAGGCCTTTTACATTGGCGTTTTCTTCGTGGTACCCGTGGTGGTATTGGGATGGAAAGAAGCTATTCTGGGCTATTTGTTAATGTCGTTTGTTTGTGGTTGGGTGATCGCAGTCGTGTTCCAATTGGCACACGTAGTTGACGGTGCAAGCTTCCACATTCCTGCAGTACATGGCGATTCCTTGAAAGACGAATGGGCCATTCACCAAGTGAAAACAACAGCAAATTTCGCTACCAAGAGCAAATTGGTTTCTTGGATTTGTGGTGGATTGAATTTTCAGGTTGAACACCATTTGTTCCCTCGCATAAGCCACGTTCACTATCCGAAGATTAACAAGATTGTTCGCGATACCTGTCGTGAATTTGGTGTTCAATACCGCGAGTTTCCGAACGTATGGCAAGCGGTTAAAGCTCACGTGAGCTTGTTGAAACAACTTGGTAAATTTGAAACTGCATAATTTTCTGTGAAGTTTATTCACGCAGCATTCGATAGTTATGGGAAGAATATTTGAAAAGAGAAAGCACAAAATGTTTGCGCGCTATGACCGTATGGCCAAAGCGTTCACACGTATAGGAAAGGAAATTGCCATGGCCGTTAAGGCAGGTGGCCCAGACCCAGCATACAACCCTCGTCTTCGCCAGTGTGTAGCGAATGCCAAAGGGGTGAACATGCCTAAAGACCGTGTAGATGCAGCTATCAAACGCGCAAGCAGTAAAGATGCAAGCAACTACGAAGAGGTTGTTTACGAAGGTTATGGTCCTCACGGTGTTCCCATTTTAGTAGAAACTGCCACAGATAACCCTACCCGTACCGTTGCCAATATCCGTTTGTATTTCAATCGCGGTGGTGGGGCCTTAGGCACCAGCGGATCATTGTCGTTCATTTTCGAGCGCAAAGGAGTGTTCCGTTTGAATGCCGATCAAGTGCCTAACTTCGATGAGTTGGAGTTGGAATTGATTGACGCCGGATTGGAATCTTCTGATCGCGAGGAAAACGAAATTGTAGTGTACACCGATTATGCTGATTTCGGCAATATGATGAAGGCATTGGAAGACCGTAGTATTCCGGTTGTGAAAGCCGGCTTGGAGCGAATTCCAAACAATTATGCAGAATTGTCTGAAGAGCAAACCGACGAAATTTTAGAGTTGGTAGAAAAGATTGAGGAAGACGATGACGTGCAAGCGGTCTATCACAACCTTAGATAATTTTTCTTATGAAAAGAGCCTTATTTGGTTGCATGGTCCTAGCGCTTGTTTCGTGTCAGAAAGACCCGGGCACAGGTGGCGCGGCAAGCATTTCAGGTAAAGTGTATAAAGAGGTGCGTGTGGTAATCACCAATCCGAACACCGCCCAATACACCGTTCCTGCTGCGAATGAGGATGTGTATATCGTTTATGGGGATCATACTTCTCCGGACGATAAGATTCTAACCGATTACAACGGTGAATTCGAGTTTAGAAATTTACGCAAAGGTTCTTACACTGTTTATGTGTACAGTAGAGATACCACAGGAGTGAATCCTCCGGTGAATGATCCAACAAAAATGGTAGTGTTAAGCCACGTTGATTTGCAAGATAATTCAGCATCAGCAAGTATTCCAGCGCTCACTATCTATGACATTCCGTAAGCTATTCCTTTCTGTTATTCTGGGTCTTTCAACTTTGTTCGCTTCTGCGCAGAGCATGAAAGATGCGGGCAGTTGGATTGCTACTTCGTTCTCTGCGAATCTAAAAGATCTTACATCTAAAAAACTTCCTTCGGTATTCAAGGGAACTCAAATCTATGTCGATCCAGAATTTCGTTTCGATGAAAATATTAGTCGCTTATATGGCTATTTCGCCGATGTAGGCTTGACAAAAAAAATCTCGGATCAAGTGCAGTTTATAGGTGAATACCGCATAGGTGGAAAGCGTGAATTGGATGCCTATATCCTTCGCAAGCGTTTATCATTGGGTCTTCAATGGTCTGTACCCGTAGGTGATTTTAAATTCTCGAGTACCACGCGCTTTCAAATGGCACATGTGCAAAGTTCTGATTTGGATTTGAAAGCCTCATGGCGCCAGAAATTCGCGGTGGAATATTCTAAATGGGAAAATTGGGGAGTGCAGCTGAGTCACGAATTCTTTGTCGCCCCAATCAGTTATTCAAGTACCAATTGGCGTTCACAGTTTCAAGTGAAATACAAAATTGACAAGAATGAAAGTGTTGCTTTGGGATATTTGGTTCAGCGCGATTTAGAGAATGCCGATATGGACTTTGTCATTTTAGCCTCGTACAAGTGGCAATTCAAGCCAAGCAATTCCAAGAAGCAAGACTAGAAGTTCCTTAACTTAGCAGGAAACTTTAGGCTATGCGCTATACCGCACTTTCTTCTAATCATTACACAGCCAATCGCAGTCGTTTTGCTTCGTATATGCAAGACAAAGGCTTGGCTATATTCACAAGCAACGATATTTATCCGACCAGTGCCGATGGAACTTTGCCTTTCAAACAGCACAGCGATATTTTTTATTTAACCGGAGTAGATCAAGAGGAGACCGTGCTAGTTCTCTTCCCGGGCGCTACCAATCCGGCCTTTCGTGAAATCTTATTTGTTCGTGAAACGAATGAGCACATTGCCATTTGGGAAGGTGCTAAATTGAATAAGCAACAGGCGCAAGAACGCACAGGGATTAAGTCCGTGATGTGGAGCCACGACTTCGACAAAGTCTTACATTCATTGATAGGTGAAGCGTCTTGCGTTTATTTGAACAGCAACGAACACAGTCGAGCAACAATTGAAGTTGAAACGCGAGAGATGCGTTTTTCAAAGGATTTCGCGACGAAATATCCTCATCATCGTATTGAGCGCAGTGCTCCAATTATGCACACCATTCGTGCGGTGAAAGATGTCGAAGAGATTAACCAAATACAACGTGCAATTGACATTACTCACGAAGGATTACTTCGTGTGGGAAAATTCATTAAGCCGGGTGTGATGGAATATGAAATTGAAGCAGAATTCGCTCATACGTTTTTGCGCAATGGTTCGCGCGGATTCGCTTATACACCCATCATTGCGTCGGGTGAAAGCGCGTGCGTGTTGCATTACATTGATAACGATAAGCCTTGCAAGGACGGCGATGTTATTCTTTTAGATGTAGGTGCTGAGTATGGTAATTACAACGCAGATATGACGCGTTGTTTACCCGTTAGTGGGAAATTTACTCCGCGTCAACGCGATGTCTATAACGCAGTTCTTCGTGTGATGAAGCAGGCAACTGCCATGCTTAAGCCAGGGGTTTGGATGAATGAATACCAAGAAGCCGTTGGCGAATGCATGTCGAAGGAATTGGTGGATTTGAATTTGATTTCAATGGCCGATGTGCAAGCTTCGAAGGGAGGAATGCCAGCATATAAAAAATATTTCATGCACGGAACGTCGCACTTCTTAGGATTGGATGTTCATGATGTTGGAAATTGGAACAAGCCAATTGAAGCCGGTAATGTGTTCACCGTTGAACCTGGAATTTATATTCCTGAAGAAAGCTTGGGTATTCGATTAGAGAACAACATTGTCATTACCGAAAATGGAACCCGCGATTTGTTTGCAAAATTCCCATTGGAAGTGGAAGAAATTGAAGCGATAATGAATCGTTAGATTTTAATTTCTACGAGTGTTTCTGTTTTTTGAAGTAAGACAAAGGCACGGGTAGGTAAATTGAAAACCTCTTGTACGGCTCGCACATAACCTTGAAGTTGCGGGCCGTATTTTTTTTGCGCGTCTTCAGCGGTTCCTGTTTTGAAGTCATAAATTTCCACGCGATCTTCAAAGACATGAATGCGGTCTGGACGCATAATGAGCGACGGACCGGCAACAATTTCTTGTTCGGTGTACACCCGAGCCGATGTTTCGAATAGCCCTTGAAACGGGCTTTCTAGAACGAAATGGGTGATTTCTTGCGTGAATTTTTCTTTCTTCAATTCGTCCCAATTTGTTTTAGTTGAAAGAAATTTTTCTAATGCAGTAGGAAGATCTGTTTTGCGATGCACCCCGGCTAAACATTCGTGAAAGTCGGTTCCGGTTTGTACGTATTCGCGTTCTTCTTTTTCCTTTTTAAGAATTTCTCTGAAGCGGTATTTTACTTGAATGCGATCTTTTCGCGTGCCTTCCAATCGCTTCAACACGCGTGCTTGAGCTTCTTCTTTCGCTGCAGGTCTGGCTTCGAGTGAACCAAACTCATTTTGTCCCCATTTCTTTAGCACGTCAACCAACTGTTTATGCAATGCACTGCTTGTAGAACCAGCTTCCACCAAAAGGAAGAGGGCATCTTCAGCACGAGTGGTAGCCACGTACAAAAGGTTGGTTTCATCAAGCATCATCTTTCCAAACTCTTCTCTTTCTTCCGCAAGCATATCATCCTTCAAATCACTCTTTGGTGAATAGCGTACCAAGCCGGCTTCGAAATGCAGGGGATTGGCGGGCGCTTGAATCCATAAGTTTTGCTGCGGTGATTTACTACTGAATTTTGGGAATATGACACAAGGATATTGCAATCCTTTCGATTTGTGAACGGTTAGAATGCGGACCGCATTTTCTTTTTGTCCACTTTGAATGTATAGTTTCGTTTGGTTTTCGCGCCACCAATTTCCTAACTCTTGGAACCCCATGCCTTGCTTGTGCGAAAGCTGTAGCAATTGATTTTCTAAGAACTCAAGATAAACGTCGAAAGGAAGTTCAAAGAGGCGAATCAATTCTTGCAAGCATTCGAAGGGATGTGGAAATTCTTGATCGAGGGTGAGCAAGGCGGGTAGATGGTCGGAAAGAAATTTGGGTAAATTTAATTTGGTGACGTACTTCTCTTTTTCTACTTCAATTTTTTGCATGTACTTGCCCAACGACTCGCTGTAATTGATGTTCAGGAACATTAGGTCATGCACCGCTTTGAATACACTAAACTCGAAGAAGGGTTCTTTTCTATTTCCGAAGTATTGCATGCAAGCCATTAGCAGTTGCACTTCTTTCGAATGCGCTAGCAAGAAGCTATCTTCTGTGGTAAGCGGTATTGCGTGGTTACTTCGTTCCAGTAGGTATTCTGAAATAAGTGTCGATTCAGATTTTCCTTTTCGTGTGAGAATGGCAATGTCAGACCAGTTGAATCCTTTTTCTCGGCATTGCATAATAGCCTGATAGGTTTCTTCTAACACTTGCTCTTTGCGCAGTTCATTGTCGTTTTCTTCAAACAAACTGAATCGAACATAGCCCTCGTGCGCTTTGCTTACTTGCTGTTCGTGGTTGTTATAGACCAACGCTCTTTCGGCTAAAGCAGGCTTCAGTTTCGTGAATAGTTCGTTGTTAAAGGTGACTACCTGTTTGGCACTTCGTCGGTTTACATTGAGTAACTCTTCGTGGTATGCGTTGGCAAAGGCCTGCTTGGTTTCTTCGTGCGCGTGTTCGTGCAAGACTGGTAGTGATACAAATTGATCGACGTTTCCATTTCTCCATCGGTAAATACTCTGTTTTCCATCCCCAACAACCAAGGTAAGGTTACCCTGAGCAATGGCGTTTTCAAAGAGGGGAATGAAATTTTTCCATTGCATCTCTGAGGTGTCTTGGAACTCGTCGATAAGAATATGTTGGAAGCGTTCACCCACGCGTTCATAAATGAAAGGGGCGTGACTTTGCTGAACAATTTCAGAGATGATAGCGTGAAAATCACTGATGAGTAAGAAGTTTTCTTCGTCCTTTAATCTTCTAGCGATTTGGCTAAGCTTGCTTAATAATCCTGTTGTATAAATCTGCGGAAGGATGCGTTCGATACGCTTAAGTTCCAGGTGCTTTCCTTCTTCAAACCACTTAAGTAGTGTAGCAACAAGTGCGTTTAGTCGTGGTTCAAGAGAAGTAATGGTAGCGTTTTCAGAGCCCTTTCTATTCCATCCATTGCTGACTGATTTTAGGACTGTGGAAGAAGGCATTTCTACGGTGCCTTCGGCGCATTTTTGCAGGTAGGTAAAGTTTCCTCTTCCTCCATTGTAAAATTCTGACATTTGCACACCGTGCTTATCTAGCAAGGCGTTGATCTCGGCTGCTTCCTTGGTAATTGGCCCTTTCAACCCTTGAATTTGGGTCTGCATGAAGGCTCTAATTTTCGTGTAATCTTCGAGTGATAGGTGCTCTAGTGAACGCAGCAGGTGGTTGGAATTTTCTTGAATGAGTTGTTTGGAAATTCCTAGCATGGCTGAGCGGATGTTCCAATCTTCTTCTTCTTCGAAATTTCCCATCACGAATTTTTCGAGATAGGTGGTTAACTCAGTGTCTTGTCCGATTTCATTCAAGCAGGCATCTACACATTGTTCCAAAAATGATTCGGTATCCATTTGAATCCCGAAGTCAGGATGAATCCGCAAATCCTTTGCAAATGATCGAATGATGCGGTGCACAAAACTATCGATGGTGCTGATGCTTAGACGGCTGTAATTATGCAGCATGTGTGAACGAGTTCTATTGGCTCGTTCTTGCAATTGCATGGGATTGATAGCTAATTCGGCGCGGATTTCATTGAAGAGGTCGTTTTTTCCTGCCAATGCATCGGCGTGGGCGAAATCATGTAAACGTTCCAAAACACGCTCTTTCATTTCAGAGGCAGCCGCGTTGGTAAACGTGATGGCTAAAAGGTGGGTATAGGCGTCTGAATTGGGCGTTGCTAGGGCTAATTTCAAAAAGTACTTGACAAGGGCATAGGTCTTTCCGCTGCCGGCAGAAGACTTCATGACCACGAAGGTGGACTGATTGTTATTTGTTTTTGTTGTCAAGGCTGTACTATCGCTATCTTAGTGAGAGTTGAAAATTACTTTGTTTTCATGGAAGCTCAGAAAATTGTGAATAAATTCTTAGGTGTGCTGCTCGTTGCGGTAGCGCTGTCTTCATGCAGATCAGAGGATACAACGGTTTGCGAGAATGTAAAACTGATGATTACGCCTACCTATCACGGCAATGTGGTGAGTGAGGATTCGGTGTACAGAAATAATTTTCAGCAGCGCTTTCGAATTGAGACCGCGCGTTGCTATTTGAGTTCTATTTATTTGCATAAAACCAACGGCGATTCTGTCTTGTTGAAAGAGGTAGCCTTGTATAATTTTCTTGCTCAAGTTTCGGAAGGCTTTTCTGTTACGAGTGACACGTATAACGGAATTTCATTCGGTGTGGGCATTCCAGCCAACGTCAATAAAAATGTTGATCCAAGCACTTATCCCAATGCAAGTCCGTTGAGCGTGCAAGGTTCAAATGGAATGTTCTGGTACTGGAATACAGGGTATATTTTTATGAAGTTCGACGGGCATTGCGATACAACAGGTGTTGCAAATGTTGATTTACTTCAGTCGTATGCCTATCACGTTGGCGATGACCCGTTGTATCGTCGGGTGGCATTCAGTTTTCCTGCGCAGAGTATAGGTTCGGGGGTTTCCACCATTCAACTTCAATTGGCTTTGGATAGTGTATTAGATAAGCAGGCAGACCCTGTAGATTTACGAGTGGACTTCCTAACGCACACAACAGCCAATTTCCCGTTGGCCGAGCGTATTATGAATCACTTTGTCAGCGGATTTCATATGCCATGAGGCGTTTAGTTTTCATAGGATTTGTCGTTCTGCTTGCTGCTTGCGCAGGAAGTACGCATTACAAAGACGAAGTTTTAAAATTCAAACAACCTTCCTTTTTTCCTTCCTTACCCATACCGAACGATAATTCGGTTTCTAAATTGAAATTCATACTTGGAAGGTATTTGTTTTATGATAAGGCGTTATCGGCCGACGGAAGTCATTCATGCAGTTCGTGTCATGTGCTTTCGAATGCTTTTACCGACGGTAAGACGGTTTCTGTTTTCGCGCATGCCGATTTTCCACGCAATGCGCCAACCCTTGCAAATGTGGGGTGGATGCCCTATCTCATGAGTGAAGGCGGAGTTCCTTCGTTAGAACTTCAGTTGCTTGGACCGGTGCATGAGTCGCACGAGTTCGCTTCGGATATGCAGGCTGTATTGACACGTTTAAGCAAGAAATCGAAGTACCAAGAACTTAGTCAAGCGGCCTTTGGGAGAGAATTAGATGCATATGTTTTCATGCGCGCTATTGCTACGTTTGAGCGTGGGTTTATTTCAGGCGATACCAAATTCGATCGCAGTTATTATTACCATTCGAATGAAATGAATGCCGAGGAATTGGCAGGAATGAACTTGTTTTTTTCTGAACGAACGCAGTGTAGTTCGTGTCATTCGCTTCCCTTCTTTACCGATTTTCAGTTTTATAGTTTAGGGGTGGAGGATACTGATTTGGGATTGGAGCGAAGAACCTATGCGGCCAGTGATAGAGGGAAGTTTAAAACGCCAACCTTGCGAAACATTGAATTAACTGGTCCTTATATGCACAACGGTTCTCTCAATACTCTTGCAGAAGTGGTGGCGTATATGAACCAAGGAGGTGGACATGGGCCGAACAAAGACCCGCGCATTCAACCGCTGTATCTCACAGAATTAGAGCAAACACAACTTATTGCTTACTTAAAGTGTTTAACAGATTGGAATTTCGTTCAGAATGCCGATTTGGTAGAACCTGACGACATGAATGATTAACGGGAATTAGACGTAAATTTGATTATGCGTTCGAAGATTATTGTAGGAATTTTCGCTTTGGTCATGTCCCTTTCGTTGTGGACCTGCCAACACGGTGCGCCGGAAGGGCCTGCGCCAACGCCATATCCGTTGGTCATTCCCCCGTTCTTTCCACCCATGGATATTCCTGCCGATAATCCGTTGACCTACGAAGGCGTTGCCTTAGGACGTTATTTGTTTTGGGAAAAACAATTGAGCGGAAACAACACCATGTCTTGTGGAACTTGTCACCTTCCTGAGCACGGATTTTCAGATACTGCCAGGTATTCGCGCGGGATAAACGGACAATTGGGAACACGCCAAGCCATGCCGCTAGTTAATCTCGGTTGGGCTACCACCTATTTTTGGGATGGAAGAGCTGTAACACTCGAGCAACAAGTGCTTGGACCTGTTGAGAATCCGATAGAAATGGCCGAGAGTTGGGATCATGCCGTCGAAGAAATTGCATACAATCCGCTTTATCCACCTTTGTTTTTCAAAGCCTTTGGAACCACGGAAGTGACAAAGGAAAAAATAGCGAAGGCAATAGCTTCGTTTATGCGGACCATGATTTCCGCTAATTCAAAATTCGATAAGCAACGGGTGGGTCAATATCAATTTACTCCGGAAGAGGAACACGGATTTACCTTGTTCATGACGGAAGGAGGCAGCCCAGATCAAGTTCCGGGAGGAAGTTATGGAGCCGATTGTTTTCACTGCCACGGATTTGGTGCCATGCAATTCAGTGATTACTTATTTCATAACAACGGATTGGACGCATCGTTCACTGATTTGGGTAGAGGTGCTATTACCGGAAGCCCCTATGATAATGGCAAGTTCAAGGCGCCTACTTTGCGCAATGTGATGTTGACGGCACCCTATATGCACGACGGAAGATTCACGAGTATGGATCAAGTGATAGAACACTACAATGGCGGCGGAACACCCAGTACGACTATTGATCCGTTTATGAAATTTACTGTAGGGGGCTTGCAGCTCTCTGCGCAATCGAAGACCGATTTGAAAGCATTTTTAATGTGCCTCACTGACACTACCTTTATTCATAATCCTGCTTTCTCTGATCCGCATGAATGACGAACAAAAGAAATTTTTAGACTTAGCCAAGAAGAACAAGAAGCACAACAAAAAAATGTTTGCGCGCTTGGCCAAGAAAAAGAATTTAGATGAAGTGATTCATGGTATGCATGAGGAATTGTTCGAGCGAATAGATTGCCTAACCTGCGCCAATTGTTGCAGAACAACCAGTCCGATTTTCAGAGATGTAGATATCAATCGAATTTCAAAGCATTTGGGTATGCGTCCATCTGAGTTTACTGGAAAATACCTGCACATTGACGAGGACAACGATTGGGTGCTGAATCAAAGTCCGTGTGCTTTTTTAGATTTAGAAGACAATACCTGTAGTATATACGAGCATCGTCCGAGGGCGTGTCGCGAATACCCCCACACCGACCGGAAGAACATGTCACAAATTATGGAGCTCACGTTCAAGAATACCTTGGTTTGTCCGGCCGTCTCTGAAATGGCTGAGCGTCTAAAACTTTTTGAATAGCGAGTGTCGAAAACTTTCTTTTAGGGGCTCTTAGCTTAAGAAAAAAAAGTTTCTCTTTACAATTGGAACCTTTTCGCTTGGATATACGTTGATAGTAAGAGTAGATTAATTCTGCAATGAAATCAAACGTTAACCAATTTCAAACGATGAAGCAAGGAGCAATGCAACCCCGTATGCGAGCCCTCTCTTGGAGATTGGGAGCCCTCGCGCTTTTCCTAACCCTTACTTCGTCTGTTCTTGCACAACAATGTCCCAATGTGTACGATCAGGATGGAAACGTTGTCACAGCACCGTACTGGATTTCCTGTTCGGGCACCAGCTTTACCCTCAGTTTGCAACCCTCTTCTCCGTGGGGCGCATTCGACATTAACTGGGGAGACGGCTCAGCTCATACCACTGGAAACTCTTGGACGAGTCCAACCATTATTCAACACACCTACAATGCGGTGGTTGATACCTTTCAGTTAACCATTACCCAGCTTTCAAACGGATGTACCGTTAATGGGGTCGTGGTCATTGAACAAGCTACCAACGCATCCATTCAGGTGCCTATTGGTGCCTACACTTCTGTATGTGCACCCGCAGTGGTAGATTTTGTAAACTCTTCGACCAATGTATCTGAAACGACGGTGTTCACCTGGGATTTCGGAGATGGTACGCCGCCGTTAACCTTCGATTATACCAACTGGCTGCAAACGGTTTCTCACTTGTATGCCGACGCTGCGCTGATCGATTGTCAGACAACAGTATCACTTACCGCTTCGAATTATTGCAACGTGGTGAATGGTAGTCCTTCTATTGCGACGTTTACTCCGGTGAATATCTGGACCATCGACCAAGCAAATATTTCCGTGTCCAATACCACCTTGTGTGATCCAAGTAATACGTTCACCTTCACCAATACCACCATTCGAAATTGTTATAATCAAGGAAATACCTTCCAACGTCAAGAGATGTGGAATTTCGGAGACTATTGGGGATTGGGTCATGATAGTATTGTTGGTTGGAATCCTTTTCCTCCTTCATTACCTCAAACCATTACCTTCCCTGGGGTAGGTGACTATACCATTACCTTGTATGATTCTTCATACTGCGGACTGGATTCTGCAAGTATAACTGTTCATGTTATTGAACCTCCTGTAGCTTCTGTTAGTCTTCAGCCTGCCGTTGCTTGTGTGGGTCAGGAAGTCACTTTCTTCAACGAATCAACTGGTAACGGGCAGAGTTATTTATGGAATTTTGGCACCAACAATAACTGGTCGAACCAGGGTGGTGGTGACGTTACTTATACTTATAATTCTCCTGGTACTTATACGGTAAGTGTGGTAGCCTATTTCCAGGGACTGGGAAGTTCCTGTAGGGATACAGCCACGGTGCAAGTCACCGTTTTGCCTTCGCCTACTGCTGTGGTGATTGCAACGCCAACACAGGCTTGTGACTCGGCGTTGGTTGTATTGTCAAGTCAAACTTCCAACGCAACTTCGTTCAGTTGGAATTTAGGTGGTGGATTCGGAACGTTCAATGGACAATACCCAGATACGTTATTGTATAACAATCCTGGCACCTATACGGTTACTTTAACTGTTACAAGCGCCAACGGTTGTACTGCGCAGGATTCTCAGACGATACGGATTTACGCTACACCTAATGTAAGCTTTACAGCGAATACACCTTGTGTAGGTCAGCCTGTAAACTTTACGAATACCTCATCCAGCGGAGCGTCTGGCTCAGGTAATCAAATAGTAAGTAGAGATTGGAACTTTGGCGATGGAGGAACTTCTAACCAAAACAATCCAAGTCATACTTACAATACAGCAGGCACTTACAATGTTAGTTTATCTGTGAGTACCCAACATTGTTCAGCTTCTGTAACACAACCTATCACCGTCAATCCGGCTCCTGTGGCTTCATTTACCCTGAGTCAAACTAGCGGATGTCAACCGGTACACGTTGTGTTTACCAATACTTCTGTAGGTGCCACTTCGTACAACTGGAACTTCGGTGATGGACAATCAAGTACGCTTGAAAATCCCGTTCACGATTTCTACTACAACAG